>ERZ1066122.53-NODE-53-length-133250-cov-8.722422_pt1 | contig 133250 bp, 137 predicted proteins | sample MGYA00382769_ERZ1066122 | MGnify/ENA primary metagenome ERZ1066122 (study PRJEB33369, sample SAMEA5778352) | biofilm metagenome | biome: Industrial cooling water; feature: Water cooling tower basin; material: Biofilm | place: United Arab Emirates | collected...
CAGTACGACGGTTTAGCAAACCGTTGGTTTCAGCCACTCACCCACGTCTCCGCACTTGTGGCTGGGGCGGCCTATAGCGGGCGGGGCAAAGCGCTGCAATGCAAATTGCGAAGCGTGCATAGTCACGCCAATTCGACTCGCCCTGCCGCGAATAGGATTCGGGTCATCGCGCGTTCATTGTTTTCGCTTCATGCTGCGCGCAAGTTTCTTGAAGGTTTGCGAAGGATTTGCCGATGATGCGCGCTAAGCCCCTGTCGTGGTTGATGATGCTGTGCGCAGCATTGTCGCTGTCTGCCATTCCGGCGAGTGCACAGATTTCAACGATCGATCCGAATGAGGTGATCGATGCCGATCTGGGCCAACCGCCCGCGGTCGATCCGCCCACGGAACAGCTGCCCGACGCGGAAATCCCGGCAGAGGCGCAGGCCCTGCCGCCTGCTGACGATACGATCCCCGTACCGCAGGCGGGCGAGGCCGGGACGTTTCAGCAGGATGATTTGCTTGGCGCCGCAGAGGGTGTGTTTGGCAAGGGTGCCGAAGGTCTTGCGAAGTTGATCGAAGACACTCTTGAAAAGCAGGGCAAGCCCAACGGCTATATCGTCGGGCGCGAGGGCGGCGGGGCCTTTGTTGTCGGCTTGCGCTACGGTTCGGGCACGCTGCATCATGCGGTGGAGGGGCAGATGCCTGTCTATTGGACCGGCCCGTCCATTGGCCTCGACGCGGGCGCGAATGCGGGCAGCACCTTTGTGCTTGTCTATAATCTGTACGATACCGAGGACCTCTACCGCCGTTTCCCGAGCGGTGAGGGCGTCGCCTATCTGGTCGGCGGTTTCAATGCGAGCTATTTGCGTCGCGGCGATATTGTGCTGATCCCGATCCGGGTCGGCGCAGGGCTGCGGCTGGGGGCCAATGTCGGCTATATGAAATTTTCAAAAAAGCAGCGCTGGTTGCCATTTTAAAGGCTAGCGCGCCCGCGCATCCTCCATGCGCTTCAGGTAGCGCGCCAGCACATCGATCTCCAGATTGACCGTGCTGCCAACGGTCCAGCCGCCAAGTGTCGTAACATCCCATGTGTGCGGAATGATGTTGAGCGTGAAATGCGCGGTGCCGTCGCTGGCGTCGGTCACCTCATTGACGGTCAAAGATACGCCATCGACGGTGATCGAACCCTTGGCGGCGATATAGGGGGCAAGCGCAGCGGGGGTAGAAACCGTCACCTTATGCGAATCGCCGATTCGTTCGATGTTCGCTATTTCACCAACGCCATCGACATGGCCGGTGACAATATGTCCGCCCAGCTCGTCCCCGACCTTCAACGCGCGCTCGAGGTTCAGGTGACGGCCTTCGCTCCACATGCCCTGTGCGGTCTTGCTGACGGTTTCCGCAGAGGCATCAACCGCGAACCAGCCTTCCCCCTTGTCCACAACGGTCAGGCAGCAGCCCGAACAGGCAATTGATGCGCCGAGATCGACCCCCGCCATGTCATAGCCGCATCGAATGACGAGCCGGAGGTCGCCGCGCTGGTCGGCGCTGGCGATGGTGCCGATATCGGTGATTATGCCGGTGAACATGCCGCCTCGTAGACGTCCAGACTATCCTTGCCAAGCCTGCGGTGATCGACCTGTTGCCAGCGTCCATGCGCCTGATCCAGTGCCTCAAGCCCGATATCGCCAAGGCTTGCTTTGCCGCCACCGATCAGGATCGGCGCGCGATAGAGCAACAGCCTGTCGGCCAGTTGTGCGCGCAGAAATGCTGCCGCCGTTTGCGCGCCGCCTTCGACAAGGATGCTGTTGCATTCCAGCTTAACAATGTCCTCCGGAGCGCGAATGGCCGTCCAGCCATCGGGTGCCGTGCCGCTTCCGAGCATGATTCGCTTAGGGCTGCGCTCTCCAAGGCCCGGCAAGCGCACATCGAGCCTTGGGTTATCGGCGCGCACTGTGCCAGCGCCCACCAGTATCGCATCGTGCCGCGCGCGTTCCAGATGGCCATGCGCGCGCGCTGCCTCGCCGGTGATCCAGCGGCTGCTGCCATTTGCCATGGCGATGCAGCCATCGAGCGAGGTTGCGAGCTTCAACGTGACAAAAGGGCGGCCAAGCGTATGGCGCGTCAGGAAATCGGCCATGGCGCGCTGAGCCTCCTTGGCACCGATACCCGCATCGACTGTCAATCCCGCCTCGCGCAGCAGGGCATAGCCTTTCCCGTTCACCGCCGGAAAGGGATCGTTGGCAGCGATCACCACGCGCGCGATGCCAGCCTCTATCAGCGAGGGCGCGCAGGCCGCACCGCGCCCGGGCGTGGCGCAGGGTTCGAGCGTGATATAGGCCGTTGCGCCACGCGCTTTCTCACCGGCTTCTGCCAACGCCATCGCTTCGGCGTGGGGCCGTCCGCCCGCCTGCGTCCAGCCGCGCCCCACGATACGACCACCCGCAACGATCAGGCATCCGACGCTGGGGTTGGGATAGGTTCGGCCGCGACCGCGCTCAGACAACGCAATCGCAGCGGCCATGAAGCGCCGGTCATCAGCGCTGGCGGCTATTTCGATGCTCCAGCAGGTGCAGTGGCCGATGCGCCTGGCGTTGCGGCAGCAGCGGCTTCGGTAGCGCGTTTGGCGCGTGCCTCATTGGCTTCGCGCTCGATGCGATCGACATCCATGCCCGTTGCACGGCCAAGCGCCTTGTATGCTTCGCGCCCGCGCGCCTCCTGCTCATCCTTGATTTTCTGCCGCTCGATATTCGACGCGATAATTTCCTCGACGCTGCGGTCGGAACTCCAGCTTTCAATATAGGTGACCTCGGGCGGGCCCGGTTTGGTTACTTCCAATATGTCGAGGTTGAACAGCGCAACGATGGTCAGCGGCGGGGCGCATGCCAGCAGCGCCAGCAGCCAGCGGTGCTGTCGCGGCGTGCGCAGATAGCCAATCAATTCGGCAAAGGATCCGGTAACGGAAGCATCGCGGAAAAAGCTCATAGTTGCGTGATAGGCATTCGGGCAGCGCATTTCCAGTGGTTCCGGCACTTTGCGCGCCGGAACCCTGTCAGTTTAGTTGATCTGGAACGTGACCGGTATGGTCACCCAATCCTCGACCGGCGTGCCGTCACGCGTTGCCGGCTTGAAGCGCCAGGCCTTCAGAGCCTGCCGTACTGCCGATTTGCCGAAATCGGGATGCGTTGCGCTGACCATTTGCGCCTCGCGAACGCGACCATCGGTGCCGACGAGCACGCGGACCGTCGCGCTCCCCTCTATTTCGCGCACAAGCAACAACGGCGGATATATGGGCTGGAAATCCTTGGCAAAGCGCATGTCACGCAAGGCCTTCTTAAAGATTACCTGCGGGATTTTCTCGACGATCGTCTCCTCGGCCGTACCTGCATCGCCACCCTTTCCGTCGCCCGCAATCGCGCCGCTTGCCGCTTCGGGCTGCTGATCGCTTGTCTTGATAGAATCAGGGTCGGCTGGCGGCGTGACAGCGGTCCGGGGGGTGAATATCGGCTCAAAGGGTGGGGGCTCTTTGGCCTCTTCGGGTTTGTTCGGCAGCGGCGGCTCTTTATGCGGAACGAAAACGACTGTCGTACCCTCATCCTTTTTCGGGCCATAAGCCACTATTGGTGACAGCATGACAGCGACAATGATGGACCCGTTGATTGCCACAGCCGCAGCAAGGCTGAACGGCTTCTGACGTTGGCTTTGGTCAATATACCCCATGATATGCTCCTCTCCAGGCATTTGCAGCCATCGGCGGAGCAAAATGCGAATCAGCGTACTCCGCCGATGACCGCACGAGCATGGTATATTATATCATCATATTGTCAACTGCTTAAGTTGAGAAGGCTCAACTCGCAATTGCGCAGATCACTCCAGAGGAAGTTGCCACGCCGACGATTTCGGGGTCCTGCAAGGCCTTTGTCCGCTTCACAAACTCCTCGATGCTGATCTCGCGCGTCTTCCTGTCTTTCAGCTTGCCAAGCCCGCGCAGCTTGTTGAGTTGGCCAAGCGACAGCCGGTCCACCATCCGCTCGGCCATGCAACCGGCCACCGGTTTCGACAGTCCGGCGTCTATCAGCGCGGTGCGGATGCGCGTTTCGGGTGTGGCGCAGGCGGACAGGGTAAGCGCCGCCGTCGCGGCGACAATCAACCTTTTCATATCCCATGCTCCTTTGCCCGTTCGACGCATTCAACGATGATGCGCTTCGCCTCGTCGACATCGCCCCAGCCATTGAGTTTTGCCCATTTGCCGGGTTCGAGGTCTTTATAATGGGTGAAGAAATGCTCGATCTGCTGAAGTACGATTGGCGGCATATCCTTATAGGTCACAACATCGGCATAATAGGGAAAGGTCGTGTTGACGGGGACGCAAAGCAGCTTCTCATCGCCGCCCTTGTCATCTTCCATCAGCAGCACGCCGACCGGGCGGCACTTGACCACCGCGCCCGCGACAATTGGCGAGCGCGCAACGACCAGCGCATCCAGCGGATCGCCATCCTCCCCCAATGTGTGCGGCACAAAGCCGTAATTAGCCGGATAGCGCATCGGCGTATGCAGGAAACGGTCAACGAACAGCGCTCCCGACGCCTTGTCGAATTCATATTTTACAGGCTCGCCGCCAATCGGAACTTCGATCAGGACATTCAGGCTCTCCGGCGGATTGTCGCCCGCCGGGATCAGGTCGATACGCATTTCTTTGCTTTCTCAAGGGATGTTGCTGTCCCTCTAAGCCAATCGCTGCGCCGACGCTAGCTTGCCGTCACCGGAACAAGACGGATCTCCACGCGCCGATTTTGCGCCCGGCCTTCTTCTGTCGTGTTCGTGGCGCGGGGCTGGCTCTCGCCAAATCCTTTGGTGGCAAGCCGCGCCTGCTGCACGCCGCGCCCGGTCAGATAGCTTGCGACCGTGCTGGCGCGCTGTTCCGACAAGGTCTGGTTGAACGCGTCACTGCCGGTTGAGTCGGTGTGACCAAGCACATCGACATAGGTTTTCTCATATTCGGTCAGCGTTGACGCCACGCGGTCGAGTGTCGCCCGAAATGCCGGGTCCAGATTGGCGCTTCCCGTCGCAAAGGTCACTTCCGACGGCATGTCGAGGATCAGCTGATCGCCATCGCGTATGACGCCGACGCCCGTTCCGGCGGTCTGCTGCCGCAGCTTTTTCTCCTGCTGGTCCATATAATAGCCAACGCCTGCACCTGCGACCGCGCCGATGCCGGCACCCAATATCTTCTCGGTCCGGTCGCGCTTCCCGCCGATCAGATCGCCGAGCAGATAGCCGCCCAGCGCGCCGCCAAGGCCGCCGATCACGGATTTGGAAATCGTCCGGTTGCCCGTTTCGGGATTGGTGGTGCAGGCGGCCAGCGGCAGCGAAGCGGCCATCAAGGCAGCGGCGAATTTTGCATTGCGGTTCATGGGGTTTCTCCTTCGAAATCCGGCCTTGTTTCAGCATGGCCAGTCTGAATGGAAAATGACGCAGAGGTAAAATCGTTCCCGACAGGGTCCCGATCAACCCCGTCCGCGATAAGGCGCAACGCTCTGATCGGGCAGCCACAATCCTGCTGGCGGCGGGCCTGATTGCCAGAATACATCGATGGGAATGCCGCCGCGCGGATACCAGTAACCGCCGATACGCAGCCATGTTGGGGCCATTTCGTCGAACAGACGCTTGCCGATGCCAACGGTGCAATCCTCATGGAAAGCGGCATGATTGCGGAAGGCGCCGAGAAACAGTTTCAGCGATTTGGATTCGACGATCGTTTCGCCGGGTGCATAATCGATGACGAGATGGGCAAAATCGGGCTGACCCGTCACAGGACAAAGCGAAGTGAATTCGGGCGCTGCAAAACGCACGAGATACAGTTCGCCTTTGCGCGGATTGGGCACATAATCGAGTTCCGCCTCGGATGGAGTTGCCGGCAGGGAGCTTGTTTGCCCGAGGAATTTGGGCGCAGACGGGGGTTGAGTCATGTCGGTCATCCGCCCTATCTAGCGCGCGCAACGCTTCACGTCATTACCGGCATTTATTCATTGTGCATTCAAACCCTGATTCCAAAAGAGCGCGCATGATCGGGACATGGAAAACAGCCTTCGGCAGAGGGGCCGTGGTGTTCGCGCTTGTGGGCGCTGGCATCGCCCTGCCTGCAGGCGCGCAAGAGGTGCTGCCGCAAACCCCGCCAGGCCTCGAAGATTTTCGCCTCGACAAGCCACCGCCGCGCGAAGAGGAGCCTGCGCCTAAAGCCGAGCAGCCTGCCCCGCAACAGCAACCGCAGCCACAGCCACAGCCACAGCCCAAGGCGCAAAGGTCGGGCAGCGAAGCTGTTCCAACGCGAGTGCAGCCCGAAGCCGACGAAAGCGCGCCCGGTGACAGCGAGGTCACGCCGGAACCTGCAAACAGCACCGAACCGCTCGTCCCGCCGCCACTAGTTGCAGCTGCACCGGAACAGGCCATCGAACAGAAATCTGCTACCGATGCGGCACCCCCCGCAAGCGGCTGGCCGGAACTGTCCTCATTCTGGCCGCTGCTCGCCGCTGCGATCGCTTTGCTTGCAGGCTTTATCCTGTTTCGCACATTGCGCGGGCGGGCGGCAAAGGATGCGCTGGCGCTTGCCGAGGCCCCACCGGCTCCGCTCGCCACCGCACCGGTACGTAAGACCGCGGCTGTACCAGCCGCGCCCCCGCCAGCACGCGCAAGCATCGAAGCGCATTTCGATCCCGGCGATGCGCGGCTCAGCCTTGCCAATCTGACCATCGCAGGCACCTTGCATCTGCATAATGTCGGGAGTAAACCGGTCGCCAACCTGACAATGCGTACCGCAATCATGTCGGCCTGCGACGGGCAGGCCGCCTTGATCGATGCCTTCCACGCAGACCGCACGCAGGGTGACCACCAGCCGCTTGGGCCGATGGTGCCCGGCGAAAAAATGGACGTGAAACTGGAGATGCAGGTCCCGCGCGAGGCGCTTCAGGCCTTTGACTGGCGCGATCGCCGTTTTGTCGCGCCTATTGTGCTGGTCAACATCGGTAGCGATGATCCTGCAATCGCCCCCTGCCGCCTTTCCTGCGTGGTCGGGCAGGTTGGCAAGCAGCTGTCTTCGCGCCTGACACCGATCCCGATCGACCGCGGCCCGCGCCGTTTTGCAACCGTGCAATTCCAGCCGATTGCGGCCTAGACGCATCGCCCAAAGCCAATTATCGTGCGCCGCACAAAAGAATCACAAAATACAATTTTGGGCGTGGCTTAAAGGGACGGATCTATATGGAATTGCTGGTAACCACCGATTGGCTGGCGAAAGAACTCGGCGCCTCTGACCTGCGCGTCGTCGATGCCACCTGGTTCATGCCCGACAGCGGCCGCAACGCCGCCGCCGAATATGAAGGTGGGCATATAGCAGGGGCGGTGTTCATGGACCTTGCCGAGATTGCCGATAGCAACAGCACTCTCCCCAACATGCTGCCGCCTGCCGAGAAGTTTGCCAGCCGGATGCAGTCGCTTGGTCTTGGCGATGGCAGCCGGATCGTCGTTTATGACGACAGTCCGTTCAAAAGCGCAACGCGCGCATGGTGGATGCTGACCCTGTTCGGCGCGCATGACGTTGCCATCCTCGACGGCGGTATCGCCAAATGGAAGGCAGAGGGCCGCCCGCTCGAGACCGGCAAGCCGTCGCTGCGCCACCGCCACTTCACCGTATGGAAAGACGATAGCAGCGTGCGCAGCAAGGCGGACATGCTTGCCAACCTGCATAGCAAGGAGGCCGAGGTAGTAGATGCGCGTGGTGCAGCCCGCTTTACCGCCGAGGAAAAGGAACCGCGCGCCGACATGGCATCGGGCCATATCCCCGGCAGCCGCAACCTTCCCTATTCCAACCTGTTCAACGCCGATGGCACATGGAAACAGGGTGATGATCTTGTCGCCGCATTTGCCGAGGCTGGCGTCGATCTCGACAAGCCGATGATCACCACCTGCGGGTCGGGCATGACCGCCGCGGTCGTGCTGTTCGGTGCGCGGCTGACGGGCAAGAAAGACGTCGCCCTCTATGACGGCAGCTGGAGCGAATGGGGGCTCGACCCCGATACGCCCAAAGCGACGGGCGCAGCTTGAGCAAGTCGTCTGGCGAAGGCCAGCGGCCAGCAACAAAAATCGTCACTGGAGGGCGGCGCAAAGCGCTGACCGGTCCCGTCGTCAATCCGCCCGTCTGGCGTGCATCAACGCATCTCTATGACAATGTCGCCGCGCTCGACGCCGGTGGCAAAAGCAATGCGGATGGCGAATTTTTCTATGGGCGGAGGGGCGCGCCCACCCAATGGTCATTGGCCGAAGCGCTGACCGAGCTGGAACCAGGCGCACATGGCACCATGCTCTACCCCTCCGGCGTTGCGGCGGTGAATTGCGCGCTGCTGAGCGTGCTGAAGCCGGGCGATGTGCTGTTGATGACCGACAATGCCTATGATCCCAGCCGCAATTTCGCGACCGGTTTTCTGAAGCAGTGGGGCGTCGAAACGCGCTTTTTCGACCCGATGATCGGGGCGGAAATCGCCGACCTGTTTTGCGACCGCACCCGCGCGATCCTGCTCGAAAGCCCCGGCAGCCTGACGTTCGAGGTGTGCGACGTGCCCGCCATTTGCGCAGCGGCCAAGGCGCATCGTGGCAGCCAGGAAATCGTCACCCTGCTCGACAATACCTGGGCCACGCCTTTATTCTTTACCGCACTTGAAAAGGGCGTGGACATCAGCATCCTTGCCGCCACCAAATATGTCGTTGGCCATAGCGATGTGATGGCGGGCGCAGCAACGGCGACAAAGAAATATTGGCCTGCCCTACGCCGCACCGCGCATGCGCTGGGGCAGGTGCTTTCCCCCGATGACGCCTATCTGGCGGCACGCGGCCTGCGCACCATGGCCGTGCGGCTGAAGGCGCATGAGGCAAGCGCGCTCGATATCGCGCGCTGGCTGCAAGGGCATCCGCAGGTCTCAGCGGTTCTCCACCCCGCGCTGACGCAATGTCCGGGGCATGAATATTGGAAGCGCGACTTTACCGGTTCTTCCGGGTTGTTTGCCTTTGTACTGAAGGGCGACTGGGACGCCGCCGCTGCCTTTGTCGACACGCTGTCGCTGTTCGGTATCGGTTATAGCTGGGGCGGCTTTGAAAGCCTCGCAATCCCGCGACGCCCCGAAAACGACCGCAGCGCAACGACATGGATTTGCGATGGTGCCGTCATCCGCTTGCAAATCGGGCTGGAGGATGTCGAGGATTTGAAAGTCGATCTGGCGCACGGGTTTGAGGCTGCGGCTCTGCGGAACCAGAAAATCTGAACAATGCAATATCGTCACCCCGTGCTTGACACGGGGTAAGGCTTTTTCTCGACGTCGAAAAGCCAAGCCCCGCATCAAGTGCGGGGCGACGCATCCATATTAAATCGTCAAAAACTAAATCGGTTCGCCATTCCGGTCGCGGAGCACCTCGCGCCTGCCGATATGGTTGGGCGCAGAGATAAAGCCGTCCTCCTCCATGCGGTCGATCAAGCGGGCGGCGCTGTTATAGCCGATGCGCAATTGCCGCTGGACCCAGCTGGTCGAGGCCTTCTGGCTTTCGAATACGATCTGGCATGCCTTGCGATAGGTCGCGTCCTCGGGGCTGTCGTCGCCCGAAAGGCCGTCGAGCGCGAAGCCGCCATCATCGGGTTCCTCGGTAACCGACTGGATATAGTCGGGCTGACCCTGCGCGCGCCAATGGTCGGCGACCTTGCGGACTTCGTCGTCGGACACGAACGGCCCATGGATGCGCGTCAGCCCCTTGCCGCCCGCCATATAGAGCATGTCGCCCTTGCCGAGCAGCTGTTCGGCACCCTGTTCGCCAAGGATTGTGCGGCTGTCGATCTTGCTGGTGACGTGGAAGGATATGCGCGTCGGCAGGTTCGCCTTGATCACGCCCGTGATGACATCGACCGAGGGGCGCTGTGTGGCCATGATCAGGTGGATGCCCGCCGCGCGCGCCTTTTGCGCGAGCCGCTGGATCAGGAATTCGACTTCCTTGCCCGCGGTCATCATCAGGTCGGCAAGCTCGTCCACGATCACCACGATCTGCGGCAGCGGTGCATAATCATGCTGCTGGTCTTCATATTGTGGCAGGCCGGTCATCGAATCATAGCCGACCTGAACACGGCGACCCAGCGGTTGGCCCTTGGCCTTGGCGGCGTTCACCTTTTCGTTGAACCCGCCCAGATTGCGCACGCCGATGGACGACATCATGCGATAGCGATCCTCCATCTGCTCAACCGCCCATTTCAGCGCGCGGATCGCCTTGGCAGGCTCGGTCACCACGGGCGCAAGCAAATGCGGAATATCGTCATAGATCGACAGTTCGAGCATTTTGGGATCGATCATGATCATCCGGCACTGCTCGGGCGTCAGCCGGTAAAGCAGCGACAGGATCATGCAGTTCAGGCCAACCGATTTGCCCGAACCGGTGGTGCCCGCGACAAGCAGATGCGGCATCGGCTGCAAGTCGGCAATTACGGGGTCGCCGGAGATATTCTTGCCCAATATGATCGGCAATTGCCCCTTCTGGTCGGCAAAGGCGCCCGAGGCGATCATTTCGTGGAGAACCACCGCCTCGCGGTTATGGTTAGGCAGTTCGATCCCCATCACCGTGCGACCGGGGATGACCGAGACACGCGCCGACAGCGCCGACATATTGCGGGCAATATCCTCGGCCAGCTGGATCACGCGCGATGCCTTGACGCCCGGCGCTGGCTCCAGTTCGTACATGGTGACGACCGGGCCGGGGCGAACGGCGGTAATCTCTCCCTTCACATGGAAATCGTCGAGCACCGATTCAAGCAGCCGCGCATTGCGCTCCAGCGCGGCCTTGTCGAGTTTTGGCGCACTCGACGGCGGCGGCGGATCGAGGAGATCGAGCGAAGGCAGCTTGAATGGGCCGAAGAAATCGCCCTGTTTTGCGCTTTTGGCAAAGGCAGCTTTGGGTGGAGCCTTGGGCGGTTCCTTGATTTCGGGCGGCGGACGCCGGTCAGGCTCGACGATAGCGCGCGGCGGCGCAGGCTTGCTGACATCGATTGTCTCTTGGCTATCATCGGCAATTTCGCCCTTGGCCTTGCCGCCAAAGGTCGGGATCGGAAGTGCCGGAATACGGAAGAGAGGCTTTTCAAGTTCCAGCGCGCGCAGCACCATGGCAAGCCCGCCTAGCAAAGGCGCAGCGATCAGCAAAACCCGCGCGAATGTCCGCCAGCCACCATCAAGCTGCGCGAGCAGCGCCATAGCGCCATTGTCGAGCAGCAGTGCGGGCGCACCACCCCATCCGCCGGGCAGGCCGATTGTCTCGCCATGCTGCCAGTGCGCCATGCCGAACCCGATCAGGATCATCCCCGATATACACAGCAAAAGCTGCCTTTTCCATGTCGGTTGCGGCACATCGCGCCACAGCCGCCGCGCCATCACCAGCATCAACGGCACCAAAAGGATCGCGGGGAGGCCGAACAGGAACAGCGCGCTATCGGCCAGATAGGCACCGCTTTGCCCCATAAGATTGCCGGGTGCGTCAAGCGCAGCGCTATTCAGCGCGCGGTCGCCGGGTGAGTAGCTGAGCACCGCCAGCGCATAGAAAAGTGCGAACAGCATCAGCGCCGCAGCGCCAATCAGCGCGCCGCTCCGCAGCAGCGAAAGCCGTATCGTCTGCCGCCAATCGGCAAGCTGGGTGCGGGGTGAATGCGACGCCATGGCCTCTTTTCGGCTTTGCCGGACTCGCCGTCAAGAGTCCCTTCACAAATCATACCGTAGCCCTGAGCCTGTCGAAGGGAGTCTCAAGGGGTAGCGTTATTGCTGATAGTCGCCCCCTTCGACTGCCTGCAAGGCAGGCGCTCAGGACAGGCTTCGACAGGCTCAGGGCTACGGTTTGCATAATGTATCGACAACTGGCCGCATCTGATTGCATAGCGTCGACCATGAATAAACAGGACGTAATCATCATCGGCGGCGGATTGATCGGGCTGGCGCAGGCGTTGGCGCTCGCTGCGCATGGCATATCGAGCCATGTCATCGACCGCGCCGATCCCGCAGCGCTTCAGGCAGAGGGCTTTGACGGCCGCACCTCGGCGATTTCGAGTGCAAGCATGAAAATGTTCGAGGCACTTGGCCTTGGCGACACGCTTGCAGGGCATGGCTGCCCCATCGAACAGATTTGGGTGAGCGACGGGTTGAAGACTGGCGCGCTCGATTTCGTGCCTTCGAAAGAGGATGGCTATCTGGGGCAGATGTTCGAAAACCGTTTGCTACGGCAGGCGCTGTTCGCCGCGGCCAAGACGCAGCCGCTCATCTCGCTGCACATGCCGGTTGGCATTGCAAAGCAGGAGCGCGATGAGGCCGGTGTGCGGGTGACGCTCGACAATGGTGTTGCGCTGGCCGGCGACCTGCTGATCGTTGCCGAGGGGCGCAAAAGCGCGACGCGCGAAGCGGCGGGCATCAATATCGCGCAATGGAGCTATGACCATGAGGCGCTGGTGACTGTCGTCAACCATGCCAGGCCGCATGGCAATGTCGCCTATGAGATTTTCTACCCCACCGGCCCCTTTGCGGTGCTGCCGATGATCGATGATGCCGACGGGCGGCATCGTTCGGCTATCGTCTGGTCGGTCGGCAAAGCCGATGCGCCGGCCTATCGCAAATTGTCACCCCGCGCGCTGGCGGCGGAAATTGAGAAAGCAATGGGCGGGATGCTGGGCGCGATTGCGATGGCCGCGCCTGTCTCCGGCTATCCGCTTGGCTTCCACCATGCCGCACGGATCACTGACACACGCCTTGCGCTGATTGGCGATAGCGCGCATGGCATTCACCCGATTGCGGGGCAGGGGCTGAACCTCGGCCTTCGCGATGTTGCGGCGCTGGCCGAAGTGCTGATCGACGGCGCGCGGCTCGGCCTCGACTATGGCGATGCGCAACTGCTTGCGCGCTATCAGCGTTGGCGCAGCGTCGATACGCTACTGGTGGTGGTCGCAACCGACAGCCTGAACCGGCTGTTTTCGATTCCCGGCAGGACGGCGTCGGCGGTGCGGCGCTTCGGTCTCGGCGCGGTGCAAAGGTTCAAACCGGCCAAAGCGCTCTTCATGGCCGAAGCGCGCGGTGAGGCGGGAGATTTACCGAAATTGCTGCAGGGGATACTGGCGTAATCCTCCCGTCGCAAGTCGATGGGGAGGAAAAGCACGTATTCCACCTCGGTATAAAACCCGCTAGGGGCGCGCATCATGAGTAAAATCCAGACCCCACAGCCGGTGCGCGGCACGCAGGATATGTTCGGCGAGACCGAGGAACGCTTTGCGCATGTCGTCGCGACATTCGAACGCGTGCGGCGGCTTTATGGTTTCAAGGGGCTGCAGCTTCCGGTGATCGAGCCGACAGCGGTGTTTGCGCGTTCGCTTGGCGAGGCGACCGATGTGGTTTCGAAGGAGATGTACACATTCGAGGATCGCGGCGGGGATAGTGTGACTTTGCGCCCCGAATTTACCGCCGGGATTTGCCGCGCCTACCTCACCAATGGCTGGCAGCAGCATGCGCCGATGAAGGTGACGACGCACGGCCCTCTGTTCCGTTACGAGCGTCCACAAAAGGGGCGCTATCGGCAGTTTCACCAATTGGACGCAGAGATTATCGGCGCGGCGGAACCACAGGCCGATGTCGAATTGCTGGTGATGGCCGACCAATTGCTGCATGAGCTGGGCATTCATGAGGGTGTGACGCTGGAACTCAACACGCTGGGCGATGCCGCCAGCCGCGATGCCTGGCGCGCGGCGCTCATCGCCTATTTCAACGATCATCGCGACGTGCTGAGCGAAGACAGCCTCGCGCGGCTCGAGAAGAATCCGCTGCGCATCCTTGACAGCAAGGACCCCGATGACCGGGGCGTGGCGCACGCTGCGCCAAGGATCGACGAGTTTTTGAGTGATCAGGCGCAGGATTTCTTCGGCGCGGTCACCGCCGGACTGGATGCGGCAGGTGTCGCCTGGACCCGCAACGCAAAGCTGGTGCGCGGCCTCGACTATTACCGCCACACGGCATTTGAATTCACCACCGACCGGCTGGGCGCACAGGGGACGGTGCTTGGTGGCGGGCGCTATGACGGGCTGATCGAGAATCTGGGCGGGCCTGCGACACCTGCGGTCGGCTGGGCTGCCGGGATTGAGCGGTTGGCGATGTTGGTTGATGCGCCAAGATCGTCGTCACTCGTCGCAATTTTCGCTGTTGAAGACGATCGCGCAATTCACGATGCCGTCAGATCTTTGGTCGCGCTTCGTCGTGCTGGACTTGCCTGCGACATGATCTCTACCGGATCACCAAAAAAGCGCTTCGATAAGGCTATGAAAGTTCCAGCGAAGGTTTTGGTTTCATTCGTTCATGATGGCGAGAAATCTACTGCCAACATGCGAGCGGCTCCTGGCATCACAGAAATTCACAATGTCAAAGCAGTGTTGAACGAAATTGGCTTGGCTCGATGAAACAGAGCCTTGTGTTGAATGCTCACCGTCACCCTGAACTTGTTTCAGGGTCCATTTTGCCTCTTGCCACTTCGCTCTGTGGGGAAGGGTGGATGCTGATACAAGTTCAGCATGACGGAGTAGAAGTTGAGGGAGGCGCGCACTCGGCGTCTTCGCGTCTTCGCGCGGAACCCTCTATTCGTCACCCCCGTGAAAGCGGGGGGCCATCCCCTGAGGTATATTTTCGCGCAGAGACGCAGAGATGCGGATCAGTTCCTCTGCGCCTCTGCGTCTCTGCGCGAAAAAAACATGGACGTTTTTTGATAACGCAGGGGATGGATTCCCGCCTTCGCGGGAATGACGAAATGTGGCTGTGTAGGGTGGCGTTATGACCCCCATATCCCCCCAACGCATCGCGCAGATCGAGGCGCGGTTGGCTGAGCTGGAGGCGCGGATGGCGTCTGGCACGCTTGAGGGCGATGCCTTTGTCACCGCGTCGAAGGAATATGCCGAGCTGGAACCCGTCGCAACCGCCGCTGTCGAAGTGCGCCGCTTGCGCGCTGAGATGGAAACATTGGACGCGATGGCGAAGGACCCGTCGGCGGACAATGAATTGCGCGACATGGCGGTGGAGGAACTACTGCAGGTCGCGCACGACAAGCAACTGGCTGAGCATGACCTTGCCATATTGCTCCTCCCCAAGGACGTTGCCGATGAGCGCAGCGCGATGCTTGAAATCCGCGCGGGCACCGGCGGCGATGAGGCGGCTTTGTTTGCGGGTGACCTTTATCGCATGTACGAACGCTATGCGCAGGCGCAGGGCTGGAAGGTCGAGCCGATTGCCATCAGCGCCTCCGACGTCGGCGGCTTCAAGGAAATCGTCGCGCAGGTCGCGGGCGCGGGCGTGTTCGCCAAGCTGAAATTCGAAAGCGGTGTCCACCGTGTGCAGCGCGTTCCCGTTACCGAAAGCGGCGGCCGCATCCACACCAGCGCGGCAACGGTCGCGGTGCTGCCCGAGCCGACCGAGGTCGATGTCCATATCGAGGATAGGGACCTGAAAATCGACGTCTATCGCGCATCCGGCGCGGGCGGGCAGCATGTGAACACCACCGACTCGGCGGTGCGCATCACACACCTTCCCACTGGCCTTGTCGTCACTTGTCAGGATGGGCGCAGCCAGCACAAGAATAAGGAAAAGGCGATGCAGGTGCTGCGCGCGCGTCTCTACGAGAAGGAGCGCGACGAGGCACAGGGCGCAGAGGCCGAGGCGCGCAAGGCGATGGTCGGCTCAGGCGACCGTTCGGAACGCATCCGCACCTATAATTTCCCGCAAGGCCGCGTGACCGACCACCGCATCAACCTGACGCTGCACAAATTGCCGGAGATTTTGGAAGGGCCGGGGCTGGCCGAGCTGGTCGATGCGCTGATTGCAGAGGATCAGGCGGAGAGACTCGCGGGGTTGGGGGGGTAATATCATCCTCCCCATTTCCCAGAAATGGGGAGGTGGCATCGCGTAGCGATGACGGAGGGGCATTGGCGCAACGGTGCTGGCCCCTCCGTCACGCCTGCGGCGTGCCACCTCCCCATCTTTCAAGATGGGGAGGATTAGCGTCCGACTAAACCTCCAAACCCCCATGCTCCAACCTCGGCAACACGTATCGCGCGAACATGTCGCACTCGTTGATGTGCGGATAGCCCGACAGGATGAACGCCTCGATCCCCAACGCCTGATAGGCGCGCAATTTCGCCAGCACCTGATCGGGATCGCCGACAATCGCCGCGCCGCAGCCGGATCGCGCCCGCCCGATGCCGGTCCAGAGATTATCCTCGATATAGCCGTCATTGGCTGCCGACGCTTCGCGCAGTTCGGTTTGGCGGGCGACGCCGAAGGTTTGCGTGTCGAGCGACTTGTTACGGATCGCTTCGCCCTGTTCGGCGTCGAGTTTCGACAAGAGCCGGTCGGCATAGGCGCGCGCCTCTGCCTCGGTCTCGCGGACGATGACATGCGCGCGGAAGCCGTATTTGAGCGTGCGGCCAAAACGCGCGGCGCGTGCCGTCATATCCTCGATCAAATCCTTCGCGCCCTGCAGCGTTTCGGGCCACATCAGATAGACATCGCATCCCTCCGCCGCTGCCTCGCGTGCAGCAGGGGAAAGGCCGCCAAAATAGAGCGGCGGGCATTTGCCGCTGACGGTCTTCATACGCGGCGGGTCGATGTCGATCTGGTAATGCTCGCCCTGATGCGACAGATGTTCGCCGTTGAGCAAGGTCTTCAGGATCAGCATGGCTTCAACGGTGCGGCGATAGCGGGGTTCCGAATCCATCTTCTCGCCCGGCAGGTCGGAGGAGATGATGTTGATGTTGAGACGACCCCCCGCAATCTGGTCAAGCGTTGCGATCTGCCGCGCCAGTTGCGGCGGCCATGCCTCACCCACGCGGACCGCCATCAGCAATTTGATGCGCTTGGTCAGCGTCGCAATCGCGGCGGCAAAAGCGGTGGTGTCGAGTCCCAGCGCATAACCGGAGGGTAGCAGGATGTTGTCGAACCCGCCCTTTTCGGCGTTCAAAACGATGTTGCGGCAATGCTCCCAGCTCGATGCCAGCATCGGGTCCGGCTGCCCCAGAAATTCATAATCATCGTCGCACAGCGCCGAGAACCAGCTGATTTCGAGTTTGCTCATGGCAAAGGAACTCCCCGCGCAGCAACCAGCACCGCATACCAGTCGGCGCGGGTCCATTGAACCTTATAGGCATCTGCGGCTTCGGCTATCCGCGCCGGATTTTGCGATCCGACAATCGGGACGGGCCGCGCCGGATGCGCCATGATCCAGCTATAGGCAGCCGCCGTGCGCGAAACACCATGCGCCGCCGCAACGCCCGAAAGCGCCGCTGCAACCGCGCGCTCGCGATCATTCTGCGGATCGGCAATCCGCCCGCCGCCCAGCGGGGACCAGGCGAGCACCGCCATATCCATCGCGATAGCCTGATCGAGTTCGCCATTTTCGATCGTGTCGATGCGCAGCGGCGACAGTTCGGGCTGCGAGGTGACGATCGGCACGGGTGAGAATTGCGCCAGCGTCGCAATCTGGGCGCAAGTAAAGTTGGAAACGCCAAAGGCGCGGACCTTGCCTGCCTTGACCGCATCCTCCACCGTGCGCGCAATCTCTTGCGGGTGGGTCAGCACATCGGGGCGGTGGATCTGCCAAAGATCGACCTGCTCCACCTGCAAGCGGCGCAGGCTGTTGTCGATGGCCTTGGCCAGATAATGGGCGCTGCTGTCATAGGGGACGGGCGGCGTAATCCCGCCCTTTGTCGCCAGTACCATGCGCGCGCGAAGCCCCTGGTTTTCGGCAAAAACCTCGCCCAGCAATTCCTCCGCCGCGCCAAAGCCCTGTTCGCCAAAGCCGTAGATATCGGCGGTGTCGAACAGGGTGATGCCTGCATCGAGCGCCGCGTGCACCAGCTCGGTCGCACTCGCCACATCCTGCCCTGCAAAGCGCCACATGCCCCAGGCAAGGCTCGAAATTTCGATGCCGCTGCTACCCATCATGCGGGTCGCGGCGGGGGGAGGAAGATTGCTCATGGAGTGTCCATTTTCTGTTTGAGGATAAGGGGTTTGCTGCGCGGGCCTGCAACCGATTCGCGAATGACCAGGTCGTGCGGCAGACGACGATGTTCCAGCCCGCCATCGCCGAGCAGCAGCTGCGTTGCAGTATCGGCAAGCTCGCGCACCGGCTGGCGGATCGTGGTCAGCGGCGGCCATACGACCTGCGCCAATGTGGTATCGTCAAAGCCTGTTACCGACAGCATTTCAGGCACCGGCACATGATATCGATGCGCCACCGCCAATACCCCTGAAGCCATGTCATCGTTCGAGGCAAAGATTGCGGTGGGCGGGTTGGGCAGCGCCAGGAATTTCTCCGCCGCTGCCTTGCCGCTGTCAAAATCGAACTCGCCCGGTTCGATCAGCTCATCAGCAGCGGCAATGCCCGCACGGTCGAGCGCGCGTTTATATCCGGCCAGCCGGTCCTGGCTGGCGAGGTGATTCTCATGCCCGATGATGAAACCGATCCGCCTATGGCCTGCATTGATCAGATGCGTGGTCATGTCGTCGGCGGCCTGCACATCGTCCATGAACACCGAACTGGTCAGCGCATGATTTGTGCCGGGCGATATACGCACGAACGGGATATTGAGCGCCTCCAGCGCGTTCAGCACGGGCAGGCAATCGGTCACTGGAGACGACAGGATCACGCCGTCAACATGCGTTTCGCGCACCAGCCCGCGCACCTGCTCGCCGATTTTGGGATCGGCGACATCGACAGGCTGGGCAATCAGCCGCAGTCCTTCGGCATTGCAGCGATCCCAGCATCCCATCATGATCTGATGCATATAATGAGGGCTGTGATTGTCGTAGATCAGCGCGACCTGCCCCGATTTCGTCCCCGCCAGCACGCGCGCTGCGACGCTGGGAACGAAATTCAGCTCGGCCATTGCCGCCTCAACCTTGGCGCGCATCGCCGGGCTGACATAGGGATGGTCGTTGAGCACGCGGCTGACAGTTTTGACAGCTACGCCTGCCAGTGCCGCGACATCGCGAATGTTGGAACGCATGTTCGAAGGTTCTGGCATCAGCCAAATTCCTCTGCAACGGCCGCGAACAATGGCGCAAATGAACTGTCCGCGCGATAGGCAGCGGGCGGCTTGCCATAGGGTGCGTCAAACCAAAGTTCACCCTTTGGCAAGGCCGCGCCGCTCCAGAAATCGACCCATCCATCAGACGGGATGACAACATTGCGACTGGTCACGCCCTCCTCGATCACCGGAGCGACCAGCAGGTCGGCACCATAAAGATACTGATCCTGGATGGCTTGATATTCTGCCCGCTCATAATGCAGGAAAAGCGGGCGCTGAGCCGGAAGTCCGCTTTGCTGCCCTTCATCGAGTAAGCTGCGCACATAGGGCGCGAGCCTCGCATGAATCTGGCTTGCGCGCACGAAATGCGCGATCAGTTCGGCACTTGAATCAATCTGCAGATTATCGTCAGGCCGGTTCCCCTCATGGCTGCGCATTACGGGGGTGAACATGCCAAGATCGATCCAGCGGTGAAGCAGCTCCTCTGTCCGCACATTGTCGAGCAGGCTGGTATAGCCGCCGACATCATGATGGCTGACCAGATTGCCGACCAGCCCCGAGGACAGTGCTGCCGTAATCACCGTTCCGATCCCGTCATGGCGGGTGAAATCGACGCTCTGGTCGCCTGCCCACAATAGCGGGCAATGCGCCTGCACCCCGGAAAAGCCCGCGCGCATAAAGAAGGTTGCGTCGCCTGTCTTGCCGCGCCTCGCAACGGCATCGGCATTCACCTTCGCCCATAGCACGGGCCAGCGATTATGCGCCTCCATCGGGTCGCTGCCATCGAACAGCCTGATGTCGGTCGGCAGATATTCCCCGAAATCGGCCATCCAGCCCGATAGCCCGAAATCAAGCATCTCGCGGCCAATGACGCGGTCGGCAAACCAATCGCATGCGGCTGGGTTGGTGAAATCGACGATGCCGCATTCGAACTCGCCGAAATCGACCAACGCCACCTCGTCGCTGTCCTGCCGCAGCGCGAAAAAGCCGTGATCGCGGGCCTCGGCAAACATCGACGCATCATTGGCGATATAGGGGTTCACATAGCCCAGAAAGCGGATGCCACGTTCGCCGAGCGCAGCGATTTTGGCGGGCAAATCGGGATAGCGCGCCGCGTTCCATTTCCAATCCCAGAACAGGCGGCGGCCAAAGCTGGTCTGGCGGATGCCGCACCAATCCTCGCACCACAGGCCGCTGATCGCTGCCCCTGCCTGCTCCAATCGTTCGAGCCGGGCGAAACTGGCGTCACCTTCCTTCAGGCCCACAATCGCCCCGCTAATTGCCCAATCCGGTATGGGCGCGGCTTTGCCGAAATGGCTTGAGAGCGCGCCGACCAGTCCCGCAAGACTGTCTGCCGTGACAAACTGCAGCGTGACTTGCCCTGTCCAGCATTCATAGACCGTGTCTTCTCCCGACAGATCGAGCGCGGACCAATGGCTGCAATCGCTATGAACGGCATAATGGGCAGAGCTGAGCCAGGAGGGCTGCGGATAGTTGGTGGTCCAATAATCCCCGCCTGCATTGCCGAATGCATCCATAGCGCGGGTAAATTCGGTCGTCTTGTCGCGGCCAACACCGGGTTCCGATGTCCAGAAGGGAAAGCGCCGCCCGTTAAGGCGCAGATAGGACATTTGCTCGCCGCCGCCCCAGATCGATTCCTCGTAGCTGCGCGGCAATGTGATCCACAGCCGGTTCGCCGCAACATGGCTACTTTGCAGCTTCAAGCAAGCGGTTTCGCCGCTGAGCGTCACTGTGGCGGTCAGCGCAAAATCGGGCTGATCTGCATCCCACAGCCGCACCGATTGCCCGTCGATCACAAATGTATCGAGTGGCCAGCGTTCGCTGACATTATCCTCAATCCGGAAATTGCCTCTCAGCATTTCGACCGTGGCTTCGCCTTGCCCAAGCGAAAATGCAGGCTTTGCCGCGCTATGGCGCAACAGTATCGTCGCGCCAGTGCGAAGCACAAAACCGTCATCACTCGCTTCGAAAGCGATGGTCAAAGCTCGGCTCTCCCCTCAATTTTTCGCCAATATGGCAACAATGTCACACTGGCCCTGAAAGCCGCTGTCCGTATATGACACCGCTTGACATATCAACCCCCCTTGGGCACATCGCGCGATGAAGACACAGGTATCAGCCACTATTGTGCCTGCTTCGAAGGATCATGAAAGGGCGGAAAACCGCCCGACGTCACGGGAGAGTATTTTATGTCAGCGTCCCCCCGCTTTGCGCGTATAGCCCTGTTCGGCGCATCGGCGCTTGCCATCGGCATTTCGGCACCTGCTGCCGCCCAGGTCGAGGAAATCATCGTTACGGCCCAAAAGGTCGAGGAAAATGTGCAGGATGTGCCGATCGCGATTACCGCCGTTTCGGGCGATACGCTGATCGAGTCAGGCACAAACAGCCTTGAAGAACTCGGCCAGCTTGTTCCCTCGGTCACTTTCCGTAAGGGCACGACCAACGCAAACTCCGCCGTCATTCTGCGCGGCGTTGGCACCGTTTCCTTCTCCATCGGTGCAGAGCCGAGCGTTTCGACCGTCGTCGACGGCGTTGTGCTCAGCCGCTCGGGGCAGGCCTTTGCCGACCTGGTTGAAATCGACCGTCTCGAGGTGCTGCGCGGTCCGCAAGGGACGCTGTTCGGCAAGAATGCCTCGGCCGGTCTGATCAATATCGTCTCCAAGGGCGGCACCGACAGTTTCGAGGGCGAAGCCACGCTGGAGGCCTATCAGGGTGCCGAATATCGCGCGCGTGCGACCATTTCCGGTCCCATCGCCAGCGATCTCACTTTCCGCGCCAATGCCTTCCTCGGCAGCTATGCGGGCAACATCACCAATGTCGCGCCTAACTTGACGCGCAATGAAAAGGTCAATGGCTATAAGCGCTTCGGCGTGCGGGGCTTGCTCGATTTCGACAATGGCCCATCGCGGATCAAGATCATCGCCGACTATTATGAAGCCGATGACGATTGCTGCGCCGAAATGACCGGCGTGTCGCGCGGAGCAGTGCTGAATGCAGAGCTTGGCCTGCCGCTTGGCGTTGCGCAGGGCGAAAACCAGCGCTTCATCAACCAGAATCTGGTCACCCAGTCGAACGACCGCCAATGGGGCATCACCGTCAATGCCGATTTCGATGTCTTTGCCGATCACACGCTGAGCGCGGTCTATGGTTATCGCAACTGGAACAATGAAGAATTGCGCGACGGCGATTTCCTGCCGCGCGCCATTGTAGGCACACCTGAACTACATGACCGAGGCTTTGTCGAAACCGACCAGCAGTCGATCGAGATCCGCCTCGCCTCTGACCAGTCGAAGCCATTCAAATATCAGGTCGGCGGTTTCTACTGGGTTTCGGAAAATACGCAGGATTTCACCCGTCAGGCCATCCGTTGCACCACATCGACACTTCCTGTCGATCCACGCACCGGTGGCCAGCCTTGCAATCTCGCCGATTTCACCAACACGCTTTTCCCGACCGCAACCTCGCGCAGCCTTGTTGATATCGAAAATTACGCGCTGTTCGGGCAGGCGACCTATGATTTCACCGACTGGATCGGCCTGACGGTCGGTCTGCGCTGGACGCATGACTCGATCGATTATGCGCACCGCCGCTTCCCCGCCGTTAACCGCACAACCGGCCTGCCGCTGCCTGGAAGCGCGCTTGGCGGAACCGGTGTCAATGCGAACCCCGCGGGCGGGCTTCTGACCGCCAACCCTCCGGGCAACGGCACCGTGCTGTCAACGGGCGGCTCGGACAACAGCAATATCTCGGGCAAGGCGGTGCTGACCGTGAAGCCTTCGGACGACCTGCTGCTCTATGGCAGCTATACCCGCGGCTATAAGGGGCCGGCGTTCAACGTCTTCTTCAACCATACCGCGCCGACCAATGCGGTGCCGATTGACGAGGAAACCTCTGATTCGTTCGAACTGGGTTTCAAAAGCCAGTTTGCCGACAACCGGATCCAGCTGAATGCCGCGCTGTTCCAGGCGACCTATGATGGCTTCCAGGCGAACAATTTCGTGCTGCTCAACGGCACCACGATCACCAACCTGACCAACGCAGGCACGGTGCGGACCAAGGGTGTCGAAATCGATCTGCTTGCCAACCCGGTCGATGGCCTCGACCTGTTTGCCAACCTTGCCTATACCGATGCCAAGGTCCGCCGCTTCAATCCCAACCCGCTGACCAACGCCCCCGACGCGCGCAACGGCACCCGCCTGCCGCTCGCGCCCGAATGGAGCTGGAATATCGGTGCCGCTTATGAGGCCGATGCAAATTTCTTCGGCTTGCAAGGCAAAGCCTATTTCCGCACCAATTACAGCTATACCGGCGACCAGTTCTCCGACCTTGGCGAAGGCGGACCCATTGACAGCTACGGCATCTGGAACGCCAGCGTCGGTGTCGGCCCGGCCGATGATGCGTGGCGGATGACCTTCATGCTGCGCAACATCACCGATGAAAGCTATGTGCTGCTCAACACCAGCGCTGGCCAGCGTCTGCACATTCCGCGCGATGCCGACCGCTATGGCGGCGTTTCGCTCCGCTTCAACTTCTAGGTTTCAAGGGGAACTGTCCGGCCACCCTTTTCGCTGGACAGTTATGTGGCGCGGGAACCCGAAGGTTCTCGCGCCTTTTTTCTGCCTGTGAGAAAGCGAGCAGCGGGGTTAAGGCTGCGGTGAATTGCGATGTCGGCGGGGAAAGTCAGGACGGGCGGTGCGAGACCAGTGTAGCAACCAACCCGTCCGTGACTTCTGTGGGTGTTGAACGTCCAAACTGATGCAGAATGCGTGCCATTTTTGCGCGGTGGCTCAAAATTGCGGGTCACGATGGTTACGGCCATCTTAACCATGCTCGGTTTGTAAAGGCAGCCGACATTCGCTTGACCTTGTCGCCCCCCTGATTCATTTTAGGGGCATGACAGACACTCCCCCAGAAAAACCTGCAACTGATGCCTCTGCAGCGGATGCGCCCGCAACCGATGCTCCGGCCGACAATGAAACCATGCGCGAGGTGAAACGCGCAAAGGCCCGCAAGGAGGGCGCAGACAGGAATGACGGTCCCGGCTGGAAAACCGCCGCCGGCATCGGCATAGGCTCCGCCGCCCTCGCCGCCGCACTGATCTACGCCAGCAAGGCGCGGAAGAAGGACGACTGATTCCATCATGAGAAAATCAATCTTCACGCGGTCCGCCGCCGCTGCGGCGCTGCTTGCTTGCACCCTGACAACCCCCGTTCATGCCGCAAAACCCAAGAAAAAGGCCGCGCCAAAGCCGGTGCTGACCTGCAAGCTGACGACGGCCAGCGGGCTGGGGTACACGGTGATCAAGGCAGGCAAGGGCGACAAGCCGGTCGATGCGTCGCGCGTTACCGTGAACTATCGCGGGATGCTGAAAAGCGATGGCAAGGAATTCGACAAGGGCGAGGGTGCGAGCTTCAAGGTAGCAGGCGTCATCCCCGGCTTTGCCGAGGGGCTGAAGCTGATGCAGCCGGGTGGCAAATACCGGCTCTGCATTCCCGCCGCGCAGGCCTATGGCGAAAATGGCGCGGGCGCAGATATTCCGCCCAATGCCGATCTGGTGTTCGAGGTCGATCTTGTCTCGTTCAAAAACCCGCCGCCAAAGCCCACCGTGCCTGCCGAAGCGCGCGGCTGCGACCTGACGACGGCTTCGGGGCTTAACTATGCGATCGGCAAGTCCGGGACCGGGACATCGCCCAAGACTGGCGATATCGCGCTCGTTGACCTTACCACCTATGATCCGCGCACCGGCGAGATATTGACGCGCGAATTATGGGAGAAAATCCCGCTGTCACGCGCCACACCGCAATTTGCCGAAGGGTTGTCGCTGATGCAGGCGGGAGCAAGCTACCGCTTCTGCTTCCCCGCAAGCGAAGGGCCCGAAGGGTCGGAGGTCGAGACAATCCCTGCGCTCAACATCATCGTCGATCTGATCGATGTGCGGCCCGAGCTGGTGGTGGAGGAGGAGTAGAGTTTGGCCTGCCACCTTTAAATTAACGTCTCGTCACCCCGTGCTTGACACGGGGTCCCGCTTTTTGGTGACGTCGCGTAGAAAGCGGGACCCCGCATCAAGTGCGGGGTGACGATACGACTTCAATCGGCGGTACTTTGAATCCGCCGCCCCGATCAGCAAGTGCAGCGCGGCTTGGGCTTCGGTTTCGGCTTCCACTTTTTCGGCGGATGCTTCTTTGCCGGAACCTTGACCGTCTCATAATAGACTTCCTCGGTCACGGTCGTCGTGGTCACGGTCGCGGGCGCGACGGTGATCGTCGTCACCGTTGCGGGCGGATAATACCAGCCTTGTTGATAATAGCCTCCACCCTGCGGCGGATAGGAGTAAGGCACCGTTTGTTGCGGCGGATATTGGTTCGGATAGCCGGGATAATAGCCGCCCTGCTGCGGATAGCCCGCACCGCCGCCATAATAATAATGGTCCTCACGCGGCAGATATTTCCTGCATTTGTTGGTCGCTTTTTCGATGCCGACACCGGCCAGTGCGCCTAGCCCGCCACCGATCAATGATCCGGCGAGCCGGTCGCCGCGGCCGGCAACGCGATTGCCGATAACAGCCCCGACGACAGCGCCAATCGCCCCGCCGGTCAGGCCGCGATCCTTGAGGCAGCGCTCATAGCGCTCAAACCCATAGCGGCTTTGATAGGCGGCCTGCGGTGCGGGGCCATAGCCGGGCTGCGCATAGGGCGCACCATATTGGCCCTGCGGCGTATATTGTTGCTGATACGGCTGCTGATAGGCAGGCTGGCCGGTCCCTTGCTGATAGACGACCTGCGGTTGCGGTTGTGGTTGCGGTTGTGGCTGGGGGCCATAGCCCTGACCCTGATAGACCTGGTCATCGCCATAATAGACTTCGCGGTCGGCACCCATTGCCGGACCATAATCGGGCACCGGATAGTCGCCTGCGGCATAGCCACCTTCATAGCGGTCCCAGGGAATGCCGCTGCGATAATCCTGCACATAGCCGCGACTGTCGGTTAGCACCGCATCGTCATAATAACGCGACCAGCCATAGCCTGTCTGTGGGGTGTAGAGATTATAGAGCGGATAGTTGACGATGCGGTAGCTGGGCTGCACCCAATAGCTAGGCAGGACAAAACCCTGAAACGGCGTGCGATAACCGCCCCAGCCGCCCGGAGCGTAGAAACCGGCGAACCAGCGGCCGCCCATGCGGTGCCCCCAGCGATGCTTGCCGCCCATTCCGGGGCCATGGATGACCGGCTTGTGGCCGCCGCCCATTCCCCAACCGGGGCCTTTGCCGCCGCCTTTGCGGCCATCGAATACGCTGCCGGTTGCGAGGCTGTCGGCACCTTGCGCTTTTTCAGCGAACGAGTCGCTTGCGGCATGCGCTGGCGCAATCGCAAGAAGCGAGGCAGCCGCAACGCCAGCAAATAGAATATTCTTCATAGTTAACAGCTCCCTATCCATTCCATCCGGCGCGTGCGGCGCGAGTTGGTGGTTAAGAAAGCCTTACCATCAATTTGGCCTTGTGGCCAATTGGCCGGATGTAAATTGCGCGTGCCTTGCGCTGGTTGTTTCAAAATGACGCAGTTCGCTCAAATCCGGTTAGCAAGCATGGCCGCGAGTTGCTCTAGCCCGGCCTGGTCCTCCGCGTCGAAGCGCGCGGGCCGGGGGCTGTCGAGATCGATGACTGCGATAACAGCGCCGTCGCGGATCACCGGCACGACCAGTTCCGAACGGCTGTCGGCATCGCAGGCAATATGACCGGGGAAGGCGTGGACATCATCGACGCGCTGCGATGCTGCCAACCGCGCCGCAGCGCCGCACACACCCTTGTCGAGCGGGATGCGGATACAGGCGGTCTTGCCCTGAAACGGGCCAAGTACCAGTTCGTCGTCCACCATGCGGTAGAAACCTGCCCAGTTGAGATCGGGCAGATATTGCCACAACAGCGCCGAGACATTGGCCATATTGGCAATGCCATCGGGTTCACCTGCGGTCAGCGCATCGGCAGCGGAGAGCAATTCTGCGTAAAGCTCGGTTTTGGGTGCGGCGGCGTCGATGGAAAAGCTGTACATGGATGGCCATATAGGCAGCAGGGCTTAGGGTGGAAAGGGTTACTCCGCGCCCAGCTTTTTGGCATAACCTGCGGCCATCATCGCCGCCATCATGTCGAACAGGCGCTCGGGGTCCTGCGCACGCAATAGCGGGATCTGTGCCTCTGTGCCTTCGGCAATCACTATTTCGCGTTTGCCTTCCGAAACGGCCTGCCAGATTGTCTGGGCAACGCTGTCCGGATCGATGCCATTGTCGATGGCGCTATCGCTGACGCCGCGCGGGGCACCATCGCCTGCCAGCGCATTGCGCGACACATTGGTCCGCACCGAACCCGGCGCAACAACAAGCACCCTGACGCCATGTCCAGCCATTTCGGCGCGCAGCGCATCGGCATAGCCGATCAGGCCATGTTTCGCCGCGCAATAGGCAGTGCGCAGCGGCACGCCCGCCTTTCCGGCGACGCTGGAAATCATCACCAGCTGGCCAGCCTTGCGGGTCGCAAAATGCGGCAACAGCGCCTGTGTCAGCGCAATCGGGGCAAGCAGGTCGATGTCGATAATCTGCCGATAGACCGAAAGATCGGTATCAAGCGCAAGCGAGCGTTGCGATATCCCGGCATTGTTGACCAGCACATCGATGCTGCCCTGAAAAGCGACTGCCTTTTCGACCAGCGCCGGAATGGCGTCATAATCGGCGGTATCGAAAGGCAGGATCCTGCAGCGGTCGCGCGCATCGCCCGCCACTTCCTCCAGTGCTGCGACATTGCGGCCCGACAGGATGCAATGCCCGCCATCCGCCAGCCACGCCTTGGCGAGGGCTGCGCCGATGCCTGACGATGCGCCGGTAATCCACGCTGTTTTACCGCTTTGATCGGGCATATAAATTCTCTTTCGCTATTGAAGTAGGTTCACGCAGAGGTCGCAAAGATCGCAGAGTGTTCGCCATTGCAAGCCTCTGCGATCTCTGCGACCTCTGCGTGAACCAAAATATCGCGCTACGCGCAAGGAGCGAGAAGCAGGTTGCGATTCCGCTTCATCGCCCCCACATGCAAACCATGCTTATAGAAACCGAAACCACGCCCAATCCCGCAACTCTCAAATTCCTTCCGGGTCGCACCGTGATGGAAAGCGGAACCCGCGATTTTGCCGATGCCGATGAGGCGGAAGCCTCGCCCCTGGCAGAGGCGCTTTTTGGCTTTGGCGATGTGACGGGCGTGTTTTTCGGCCGCGATTTTATTTCGGTGACGGCGGCGCCGGGCGTCGCCTGGTCGGACCTGAAACCCGATGTGCTTTCGATCCTGCTCGACCATTTCAGCGCCAACATGCCGCTGTTCAAACCCGTCGTTGCCGGTTTTTCGGTTCCCGCGAGCGATGAATATCCGCTCGATGACCCTGAAGACGCTGAAATCGTCGACCAGATCAAGGACCTGATCGAAAGCCGGGTGCGGCCGGCGGTTGCACAGGATGGCGGCGATATCGTCTATCGCGGCTTCCAGCGCGGCGTGGTCTATTTGCAGATGCAGGGGGCCTGTTCGGGCTGCCCCTCCTCGTCCGCGACGCTGAAAAACGGTATCGAGCAGCTTTTGAAACATTATGTTCCTGAAGTGACCGAGGTTCGCGCCGCCTGAGCCTTGGCGCTTATTTTCTATCCGGAAAGACCCCCTATGCCCGTCAACCAGCCCCTCGATGATGCCGCGCTTGACCAGCTATTCCGCGAAGCGCGCACCTATAATGGCTATCTCGACACGCCAGTGTCGAACGAGCAGCTTGAGGCTGTCTGGGAGCTGATGAAATATGGGCCGACCTCGGCCAATTGCCTGCCCGCGCGGATTATCTGGTGCGTCAGCGAAGAAGCAAAGCAAAAGCTCGCGGCGCTTACCATGCCCGCCAATGGCGAAAAAATCCTGAAAGCGCCGGCGACCGCGATCATCGGCATGGACATGGAATTTTACGAAAACCTGCCCGAACTGTTTCCGCACACCGATGCGCGCAGCTGGTTTGTAGGCAATGATGCGCTCATTGAAAGCACTGCGTTTCGCAATTCCAGCCTGCAGGGCGCCTATTTCATCATGGCGGCACGCGCGCTGGGCCTCGATACGGGACCTATGTCGGGCTTTAACAACGCTGCGGTCGATGAAGTCTTTTTTGCAGGCACGAAGGTCAAATCGAATTTCATCTCGACCATCGGCTATGGCGACCCCGCCAGCATTTTTGCCCGCAGCCCGCGCCCCGGATTTGAACGCTTTAACAAAATCATTTGATCGTCTACGCGCGCAGGCGTGAGACAACTGGTTATCGATACGGCAACGCGCGCCTGTTCGGTTGCGCTGTTCGATGGTGACCAGTGCGTGGCATCCTTTCATGAGGAAATCGGACGTGGCCATGCCGAGCGGCTGGTGCCGATGATTTCTGCGCTGCCGGGCCGGGGCCGCGCCGATGCCATACATGTCGATACAGGACCCGGCAGCTTTACCGGCATCCGCGTCGGCATTTCCGCTGCCCGCGCGCTCGCATTGGCATGGGGTGTCCCCTGCCACGGCTATAATTGCCTGGCGCTGGTCGCAGCCATGGCGAGGGGTGAGCGGGAAGCAAGCGTCGATGCCGTGATGACCGGCGGGCATGGCGAGGTTTATTTCCAAACCTTTGGAGCCGATGGTGCTGCCAGCGCGGAGGCGCTGTCGCTGCCGCTCGGCGATGCGGCGGCTCGCTCTGCGGGTGCGCTCATCGCAGGCGATAAGGCAGAGGCGCTGGTGGCGCTACGCGGCAATGGGTCAGCCATATCACTCCTCCCCGACGCCAGCGCTTTTCACCGCATAGCGGCAATGGCTCCGCTGGCACCTTCGCCGCATTATGTGCGTGGGCCCGATGCCAAATTGCCGGGAGGGATTGTCCCGTGAAGATCGTCGAAGGCAGCGGTGTCGATGTGGTGGCAATCATGCCGGTGATGGAAAGCGCTTTCGACGCCGATTTTGGCGAGGCGTGGACCGCCGCTCAATGTCTTGCAACGCTAGCCATGCCAGGCAGCAGGCTGCTCTATGCGCGCGACCAGGAGAATGTGCTCGGTTTTGCCCTGTCACGCAGCGTCGGCGATGAGGAGGAGCTGCTGCTGATCGCCGTCGACAGGGCTGCGCGCAGGCGGGGCGTCGCGCAGATGTTGATCGAAACGATGATCGACCGAGCCCGTAAAAGCGGACGCGCCGTGGTTTTTCTTGAAGTGCGCGATGGCAATCCTGCCTTTTCATTCTACCGCAAAACAGGTTTTGCGCCGGTCGGGCGGCGCAGCGGCTATTATCGCAAACAAGACGGCACGCGCCATGATGCGATTACGATGTCGCTACTGTTAAATTAGCGCGGCGTAACAATGATCGAATTGTAAAGCCGATACAGCTTTATTGGCTGGATTTGACGTCCCTTGAATAAAGCGCTAGGCGGACTGTGCCGAGAGCCAAATGGTGTCGGCAAGGGTCGCATAACTATTGTCGTCAAGGGGAAAACAATGACGAACGAAACTGGTGAAAATAACGAAATGCTGATCACGCTCACCGCCGACATCGTCGCGGCGCATGTCAGCAACAACAGCGTGGCGGTGTCTGACCTGCCCATCCTGATTGGCAATGTGCATAGCGCATTATCCGGCCTTTCGGGTGGCGCAACGGTTGCGGCAGCGCCGTTGGAACCCGCTGTACCCATCCGCAACTCGGTCAAGCGCGACTACATTGTCTGCCTCGACGATGGCAAAAAGCTGAAAATGCTGAAGCGCCATCTGATGACCCATTATGGCATGACGCCCGATGACTATCGCGCCAAATGGGGCCTGCCTGCCGACTATCCGATGGTTGCGCCCGCCTATGCAGAAACCCGCCGCGAACTGGCAAAGGCCATCGGTCTTGGCCGCGCCCCGGGCTCCGGCCGCAAGAAAAAGACAGCCAAATAAGCGCGACTTGTCAAAGGCGTTTTAAAGGGGCTGGTCGGCAACGGCTGGCCCTTTTTATTGACCTTGGCCGCGACGGCATTACATATCGGCGCAGATGGAAACACGGATAGACCTAGAGGCCCTGTGCCACGAACGCGGGCTTCGCATAACCGACCAGCGCCGCGTCATTGCGCGGGTCATTTCGGATTCCGACGATCATCCCGATGTCGAGGAACTGTATCGCCGCGCCTCTGCCATCGATTCGAAAATATCGATTGCAACTGTCTATCGCACCGTGCGCCTCTTTGAGGAGGCCGGAATTCTTGACCGGCATGATTTCGGTGACGGTCGCGCACGCTATGAAGCCGCGCCCGAGGCACATCACGACCACCTGATCGATGTCGAAACCGGCAAGGTGGTCGAATTTGTCGATCCCGAGCTTGAGGCGTTGCAGAAAATCATTGCCGAACGGCTTGGATACCGCCTCGTCGATCACCGGATGGAGCTTTACGGCGTTGCCCTCAACCGCGACGATTAAGGAGCGCAGCCCGCTGGCCCTGCTGTTCGGGCAGGTCATGTTCGTCGCGCGGCTGTTGCTGATGGTCGCATCCTTGCTGACCGGCCTTATCCTCCACAATCTCTGGCGGCTGTTCGGCAGGCCGTCGCCTTGGCCGCGCCTGTTCCTGCTGTCGATCAGCTGGATTGCTGGAATTGCCACCGCGACCACCGGGCAACGTATCCGCAAAAATGTCTTCTACGCTGCCAATCACCATAGCTGGATCGATATTCCTGTGCTGTCGGGGGTTACCGGCTGCACCTTTGTCGCCAATGACGGGATCGAAAACTGGCCGCTGATCGGCTGGCTGTGCACGCTCAACAACACGATATTTGTCAGCCGCGAAAACCGGCTGTCGGTCGGCGATCAAGTCGATGATCTGCGCGCTGCCATGGCGGGCGAGCAGCCGGTGACGATATTCCCAGAGGGCACCACGCATGACGGGTCGGGCCTGCTGCCGTTCAAGCCATCGCTCTTTGCGGCACTGGTGCCGCCGCCGCCCGGCATGCTGGTGCAGCCGGTATTCCTGACCTATGGTCGCCACACGCGCCGCGTCGCCTGGGTTGGTGAGGAAAAGGTGACCGAGAATTTCTGGCGCTTGCTAAGCTATATCAAGCCGGTGACCGCAACGATGCACTTCCTCGAACCCTTTGACCCTGCCGATTATAGCTGCCGCAAGGCGATTTCGGCGGAAGTGCGCGCGCGCATTGGCGCGGCGATGGATAGGGTCTAGAGCGCGTCGCATGAGCAACGAGTCGCCCAAAAGCTATACGATCAAAAATTACGGCTGCCAGATGAACGTCTATGATGGCGAACGCATGGCCGAAATGCTTGCCGCGCAGGGCATGACCCCGGCTGCTGACAAGGCCGACGCTGACATTGTCGTGCTCAACACCTGCCACATTCGTGAAAAAGCCGCCGAAAAAGTCTATTCCGAAATCGGCCGCTTGCGCCGCAAGGACGGATCAAGCCCGATCGTCGCAGTTGCGGGATGCGTTGCGCAGGCCGAGGGTGCAGAGATCAGCCGCCGTGCGCCCGAGGTCGATATTGTCGTCGGGCCGCAAGCCTATCATGCGCTTCCCGCCATGGTTGCATCGGCAGCGCGCGGCGAACGGGTGGTCGATCTGGACCTGCCCGGCCTCGAAAAATTCGATGTCCTGCCCCGGCGGCGCAAGAGCGGCCCGACGGCATTCCTGACGGTGCAGGAAGGATGCGACAAATTCTGCACCTATTGCGTCGTCCCCTATACGCGCGGGGCGGAGATCAGCCGTCCCTTCACCGATCTGGTCGATGAGGCCAAGGCGCTGGTCGATGCAGGGGCCAAGGAGATCACACTGCTCGGGCAGAATGTGAATGCCTGGGGTGACGGGAACAAGGATCTGGGCAGCCTGATCGAGGCGCTTGACGCTATCAGCGGCCTCCATCGCATCCGTTATACCACCAGCCATCCCAATGACATGACCGACGGGCTGATCGCCGCGCATGGCCGGATCGAAAAGCTGATGCCCTATCTTCACCTGCCGGTGCAGGCGGGCAGCGATCGGATATTGAAAGCGATGAACCGCAGCCACAGCCGCGATTCCTATCTCGCGATTATCGACAAGGTGCGCGCCGCGCGCCCCGATATTGCACTGTCGGGCGATTTCATCGTCGGTTTTCCCGGAGAGAGCGATGCCGATTTTGAAGAGACGATGAGTATCGTGCGCGAAACCCGCTATGCCTATGTCTATAGCTTCAAATATTCGCCGCGCCCCGGCACGCCAGCGGCGACGATGGAGGGCCAGGTCGAGCCGCATGTGGCCGATGAACGGCTGCAGCGCCTGCAGGCCCTGATCAGCGAACAGCAGGCCGAGTTCAACCGCAGCACGCTGGGCAAGCGTACGCAGGTCCTGCTCGAAAAGCCGGGCAAACTCGCAGGCCAGCTGATCGGCAAGTCGCCCTGGCTGCAATCGGTGCACGTCATCGCACCGGGACTTTCCATCGGCGACATTATCGATGTAGACATTGTCGAAGCAGGACCATTGAGTCTCAAGGGAGAAATGCTGATGAAGGTCGCAGCCTGAATGGCAAAAAAAGCGCAGGCGCAGGCGGGCGACATGTCGCGGCTCGAAATGACGTTCGACAAGCCGCATCTGATCAACGCAATCTTCGGCGAGTTTGACCGCAATTTGGTGGCCATTGAAAATCGGCTGGGCGTTTATATTTCGGCGCGGGGCAACAGGGTGCAGATTGAGGGGGAGGCAGGCTCAACGGCGCGCGCGCGCGATGTGCTGACCGATATTTACAGCCGCGTGCAAAGGAATGAAGCAATTGACCCCGAAGCGGTACAGGCGATCATCTCGATGAGTGCGGAGCCGACGCTGGATGGCATCGTCCGCAAGGATGTGGACGGCGCACCGTCGGTGATGATCCGCACGCGCAAGAAAACGCTTGTCCCGCGCAGCGCAACGCAAATCCCCTATATGGAGGCATTGGCGCGCGACGAAATCATCTTTGCGCTCGGACCCGCCGGCACGGGCAAAACCTATCTGGCGGTCGCGCAGGCCGTCGCGATGCTGATTACCGGCGCGGTTGACCGGCTGATCCTGTCACGCCCTGCGGTCGAGGCTGGCGAGCGGCTGGGCTTCCTTCCCGGTGACATGAAGGAAAAAGTCGATCCCTATCTGCGCCCGATTTACGATGCGCTGCACGATACGCTGCCGGTCGAGCAGGTCGAACGACGGATAGCGTCAGGCGAAATAGAAATCGCGCCGCTCGCCTTCATGCGCGGACGCACATTGTCCGATGCGTTCATCATCCTAGACGAGGCGCAGAACACCACGCCTGCGCAGATGAAGATGTTCCTGACCCGTTTCGGCATGAACAGCCGCATGGTCATCTGCGGCGATCCCAACCAGGTCGATATTCCGGGTGGCGCGACATATTCGGGGCTGAATGATGCGGTGCAGCGCCTTGAGGGCGTCGAGGGCATCACCACGATTCGTTTCAATTCAAGCGACGTCGTGCGCCATCCGCTCGTAGGCCGGATCGTCGATGCCTATGAGGGACCGAACAGCTGAATGGGCTATCGCCCCGAATTCGAGGCGGCGCTGCGCCAGCTGGCCAGACTTTCAGAGGCAATGAAGGTGCGGGGGTTGCCAAGGCCGATCTTGGTCGGCGGCGGGGCCACAGAATTCTACTCCCGAAGCGCAATCAACACCGGCGATTTTGATCTCTGCACGCCGTGGCAAGATGAATTGGAGGAAGAGATGCAGGCGCAGGGTTTTATCAAGCCCAGCGGTCCGGGTCAGTTTACGAAGGGCTGGATTCATCCTGACCTTAAATTGGCCTACGAAATCGTCGCCGGTACGCCGCTAGATGGTGCGTTCGACAAAAGTACCTTGGTTCTTGTCGAAGAGCTCGCGGAAGGCAGCTTCGTTGTCCTTTCGGTCGAGGATTTGATTGCGGACCGGATGGGACAATATGCGTCTGGAACGGCCAAGGATCGGCTGGAACAGGCACAAAAGCTTTTTGACCTTCATCCGGAACTTGATCTGGACTATCTTGCACGGCGTATCAGCGAAGAAACTTTTGGCGATTATGACATCAACGATCTCTACACAGGATGATGACTGGCAGGGTCGCCGGGTCAAATTTGCCGATTTTGTCGCTCAGCTCGAAAAGCGCCGCGAAATTTTGGGCCAGCCGGAACTTCCCCGCAACAGCGGTGAGCGGCGAACCGAGAGCAAGAAGGCGCTGCTCGCGGCGATCAAGGATGCTGGCGGCAAGTGGTAACCCCGTTCCTTGCTTGAAATAGACCTGAGCGCCGAGAATTGGCCTGCCGATACAGATTGGCAGCGCCTCGCCGAGCGTGTGGTCGCGGCGGCCTTTGCCGTATCCTCGCACGGTGATCTCGCGGAAGCCCCGTTCACCCTTTCGATCAGCATCGCGCTGTCGGACAATGACGAGGTTCAGGCGCTGAACGCAAAATGGCGGGGCAAGGACAAGCCGACCAATGTGCTGAGTTTTCCGATGCTGGATGGTGAAGAACTCGCTCAACTCACGCACCTTCGTCATTCCCGCGAAGGCGGGAATCCATCCCCGGAGCCCTCGGGTAAAATGGAAGCCGAGGGGATGGGCCCCCGCTTTCGCGGGGATGACGAGGAATTGGGTGAGATACTGCTCGGCGACCTCATCCTTGCCCATGGTATCTGTGCAGAGGAGGCGCAGGAAAAGGGCATTCCTCTGGCCCATCACGTCACCCACCTGATCGTCCATGGCACGCTGCACCTGCTGGGTTTCGATCATATCGATGACCTCCAAGCCGAACATATGGAGGCTTTGGAGGTAATAGCCCTTGCATCGCTTGGGCTAGGCAATCCATATAGCGACCACTGACAACAGGCGGAGGCAGCGAAGCCAATTATATGCCCGAGGGCGACAGTAGTAGCGGATCGCGACACCGATCCGAGCATGGCGAAGACAGCGGCATTGTCCGGCGCCTGATCGCGCTGGTTACCGGACGGAACCATGAACCGACGCTGCGCGAGCAGCTCGAAGAAAAAATCATCGAACATGAAGAGGAAGCCGCCGAAGAGGGCGCTGCCGAAACCGAAGATGGCGACCTGTCCGCTCCGGAACGGGTGATGCTGAAAAACCTGCTGCATTTTTCAGAGACGCGGGTCGATGATGTCATGGTCCCACGCAGCGACATTTTGGGACTGCGCGATACGGCAAGCTTTGCAGAAGCGGTGGCGGCTTTTGCCGAAAGCGGGCACAGCCGGATGCCGGTTTACAGGGACACGCTCGACAACATCATCGGCATGATCCACGTCAAGGATGTCTTCGCTGTCCTTGCCGAGAATAAGGAACAGCCAGACAGTCTGGAACCCTTCATTCGCCAGCCGCGCTATGTGCCGCAGAATATGGGCGTGATGGAATTGTTGGAGGAGATGCGCCGGACACGCACGCATTTGGCAATCGTGATCGACGAATATTCGGGCACCGAAGGACTGGTGACGATCGAGGATCTTGTCGAGGAAATCGTCGGCGAGATTGAGGACGAGCATGATGACGAGCCCGAGGCGCTATTCGCCGAAACAGCCCCGGGCGTCTGGGAGGCTGATGCGCGCACCGAATTGGAGGATATTTCGGAGGCGGTGGGCGATGCCAAACTGGAGGATGTCGAGGAGGATGTCGATACGCTGGGCGGGCTGGCTTTCGTGATTGCGGGGCAGGTGCCGCAACCTGGCGAGATGTTGCTCCATGAACAAAGCGGCTGGAAAATCGAGATACTCGACGGCGACGAACGCCGCGTCACCCGCGTCCGCCTGCACATGCCCGAGGTGGTGGGCGAGGCGGCTGGGTAGCAACCCCATTGCACCCCGGCGCCAATAGTGCCACCATTGCGCCATGGGGATCGTTGAGCTTTTGGGCCTTGCTGCCAGCGTCAGCCTGTTGTCGGGCTGGCGATTGTACCTGACCGTATTTGCGACCGGCCTTGCCATGCATACGGGCTATGTCGACTTGCCCGAAAATCTCGCCGCGCTCGATGCGCTTGCCAACCCCTGGGTCATCGGCATTGCCGGGCTGGGCGCGGTTGCGGAGTTTTTCGCTGACAAGATTGCCTGGCTCGATTCGATCTGGGACGGGCTCAACACGTTGGTCCGGCCGCTGGGCGGGGCATTGCTGGCGTTGGCCGTGGTCGATGCGGGTGATCCTGTCTGGCAGGTTGTTGTTTTCCTTTTGGGCGGAGGCGCGGCGCTGGCGAGCCATGCGACCAAGGCGACGACGCGCGCGGCGGTTAACACCAGTCCCGAGCCTGTCAGCAATGTCATATTGTCCACGGCAGAGGATGTTGTCACCGGCAGCCTGCTTGCGCTCGCCTTTGCCAATCCGCTGATCGCAGCGGTGATCGCTTTGCTGTTGCTCGCGGTCGTGATCTGGGGGCTGTTGGCCGCGCGCAGGGCGTTGCGGCGGTTTTTGGGGACCGGCCCGGCCCCCGACCAGCCCTAGCCGAAACTGGCGCGCAGCCCGTCGATCACGAACTGCGCCGCCAGCGCGCCCAGCAACACGCCCAGCAGCCGCGTGATCACTGCCTCCGCCTTTGCGCCCAACACTCGCATGATAGGCCCCGCCGCGACCAGCGCCAAAAGCGTCAGCAACAGCACCGCAGCGAGCGCGCCGAGCACGACCAGCGAGCGGTCAAGCCCCTCATTCTGGCTCATCAGCAGCATGACAGAGGCGATGGAGCCAGGCCCCGCAATCATCGGCATCGCCATCGGGAATACCGACACATCCTCTATCTCTGGCGTCTCGATGATCTTTTGCGCGCGCTCCTCGCGCCGTTCGGTGCGCTTTTCGAACACCATGTCGATGGCGATCAGGAACAGCATGATCCCGCCCGCGATGCGGAAACTGTTAAGTTCGATATGCAGCGCGTTCAGCAACTCCTCGCCAAACAGCGCAAAGACAAGCAGGATCAGCGAAGCGATAAATGCCGCGCGAAATGCCATGTTGCGCCGCTGCGCCGCCGTCGCACCCTTGGTCAGGCTGGCATAGATCGGCGCGCAGCCCGGCGGGTCGATCACCACGAAAAATGTGATGAAGGCCGAAATGAAAAGCTCGATCATGATGCTTTGGGCGCTGCTACCCTGTCCAGGATGACGCTATCGAAACCGCTGCCATTCCACAGCCCGACCTCGAGCGTGCGGCTCTTGTCCTTTTGCACAATCCAGCTGTAATTGAGCGTCTGGTCGCGCGAGAGGCCCATCTTCATCGTCGCGCCTTCGGGCGGCGCGACCAATGGCGCACCTGCGCTGCCCTTGCAACTCGCCACGCGCGTTTCGATGAGTTCGGGGACAAGCATGGGCGTCGGCAGCGTGTCGGCATGGTTGACCACCCATTTCCACTCCCCCTCGGTCATCGCATTGGGCGGCAGGCGCGGATCGACTTGGCCTTTGTTCATCCATTGCCAAACTGTGGTGAAATAGCCCGTCGAGCCGTCAGGCCGCTGCCATGCGCCGATGGTCACGCCGGTCTGGCCGTCGCATGACATGAATACACGGTGGGGTTGCCACAATACCGATTTCGCCGGATTGGCCCGGCCCTTCAACCAAGTCTGCGCGTCGACCGGCTCGGGCACGAACATCGTCGCGTCCTTTGCGGCGGTCTCGCGGAAAGCGGTCCATTGCCCCTTTTCCTGCGCAAGCCGGTTGAAGGCGATTTCGTTGGCGATCAGCGAACTGGGATTGGCGCTCTGCGACACGGCAGCGATCCGTGGCCCCTGCGGCGCGCAGGCAGTTAGGGCGGCGAGGGCAGCAGCAAATCCGGTGAGGGCAATAAGCGGGCGCATGGTCATTCCTTTTGCGTTGCAAGGCCGGCACGGCGCTGCGCTGCCTGTAACGTATTGTGCAGCAGGCAGGCAATGGTCATTGGCCCTACCCCGCCCGGGACCGGCGTTATGCAGCCCGCAACCTCCGCAACCTCGGCAAAGGCGACATCGCCAACCAATTTCGTTTTGCCGTCGGACGCAGGCACGCGGTTGATGCCGACATCGATGACGCAGGCACCCGGCTTAATCCAGCCGGCCTTCACCATTTCGGGTCGCCCGACGGCAGCGACGACAATGTCGGCGCGGCGCACGACATCGGGCAGATCCTGCGTCCGGCTATGCGCGATAGTGACCGTGCAATTGGCGGCGAGAAGCAATTGCGCCACCGGCTTTCCGACAAGGATAGAGCGCCCGATGACCACGGCGTTCTTGCCCGACAGATCATCGCCCAGCACATCGCGGATCAGCATCATGCAGCCCAAAGGCGTGCAGCTGACCAGCCCCGGCAAACCCGATGCCAGCCGCCCCGCGCTGACCACGTGCAGGCCATCGACATCCTTGTCGGGATCGATTGCGCTGATCACGGCCAGTTCGTCGAGATGTTTGGGCAGCGGCAATTGCACCAATATGCCATCGACCGCATTGTCGGCGTTTAATCGCTCGATAAGTGCAACCAGATCGGCCTGCGCGGTCTCGGCGGGCAGGCGATGCTCGAAACTCGCCATACCGACCTCGACGGTTTGTTTCGCCTTGTTGGCGACATAGACGCGGCTTGCGGGATCGTCGCCGACGAGCACCACGGCAAGACCAGGCTTGCGACCGGTGGAGTTTTCAAAATCCGGAACGGCAGCGGCAATTTTGAAACGAAGACCGGCGGCAAATGCCTTGCCGTCGATAATATGCGCCATCGTCAGACCATGCCTGAGGCGTATATGTCACTGGCCAGCCCCGCCAGCAGCCGCTGGACGATGGTCAGGATGATGATCAGCACCATCGGCGAAAAATCGATCATGCCGGTATCGGGCATGATCTTGCGGATCGGCTTCAGGAACGGATCGAGAATGATGTTCAGTGACTGCCAGATAGACGCAACGATATTGTTCGACAGGCTGATGACATTGAACACCAGCAGCAGGCTGAAAATGAACTGGACGATGATGATCGTCGTCAGGATCGAGATCAGATAACCCAATATATCAATCAGGGCGGCAAGCATGGCGCACTCCGGCAAGAAAAGTTGCAGCCTGATTAGCCGAGCCGCGGCGCTGTATCAACAGGGTATAACAGTTGGATGGGGACTTTAATTGCTCGCTCCGGGGATGGATCCCCGCTTCCGCGGGGATGACGAAGATGAGGGGAGCAATTAATGGATATGAGGAAGCAGGGATGGCAGTGCGCCATTTTTTTTCTCTCTCTCTCTCTCTCTCTCTCTCTCTCTCTCTCTCTCTCTCTCTCTCTCTTTCGTCATCCCCGCGAACGCGGGGATCCATCCCCGACGCTCTCCATTTTCACGAAGGTCGCGGTGGCAGCGGCGGGTAGCCCAAATCGATGGCCAAATCGCGCCAATCCGGGTTGGATGCCTCGATCATCTCTATTTTCCACGCACGATTCCATTTTTTGACACGTTTCTCGCGCTGTATCGCGAGGTCCATCGTTCCAAGCTGTTCGAACCACACCAACCGATTGGTGTCATTGTCAGCCGCAAAACCTCTGAAGGTCTTTTCCCGATGCTGGTGGATCGCTGCATCAAATTTGATGTGACCCCGGTGTAGAGCGCACCGTTTCTGCGGTTGGTCATGATATAGGTTGTGGGCTGAAACTCCTGTTTCACCTTTCAACCTCAGGGGATGGATCCCCGCTTCCGCGGGGATGACGAAAGAGGGGACGTTTAACCTGAGCGGCTGCGCGGCGGCGCTGGTTCAACCGAAGATAGTTGAAGTTAAACCTTGATCTCATCATTCCCGTCATCCCCACCTTCGTCATTCCCGCGAAAGCGGGAATCCACCCCCTATGCTGCACAACCTCACGACGCTTTTAGAGATAATGGCTGTAAACCGAAACCAATAGCTAAATCTCCCCAATAGGACGGGGCATCACCGATGCACCAGAGTCCCCGCACCACGCGCGGTGAAGATTTCGAGCAGCGACACATGCGGCACGCGGCCATCCAAAATAACCGCTGCCTCGGTGCCGCCATTGACCGCCGCGATGCAGGTTTCGAGCTTGGGGATCATCCCGCCGGTCACGGTGCCATCGGCGCGCAGCGCTGCAATTTGTGCAGGGTCGAGATCGGTGAGCAATTCGCCCGCCTTGTCGAGAACACCCGCTACATCGGTCAGCAGGAACAGCCGCGATGCGCCCAATGCTGCGGCGATTGCGCCTGCCATTGTGTCGGCATTTATATTATAGGTCTGGCCATCGGCATCGACACCAACAGGGGCAACCACGGGGATCATGCCTGCGTCCGAAATCGTGTCCAATATGCGCCGGTCAATTTGCTTGGGCTCGCCGACAAAGCCCAGATCGACAGCGCGTTCGATATGGCTGTCGGGGTCGCGTGTTGTCGTCTCGACCTTTTCGGCGATGACAAAGCCGCCATCTTTTCCAGAAATGCCAACCGCGCGACCGCCGGCCTGGCCGATCCAGCTGACCAGTTCCTTGTTGATCGCACCCGATAACACCATCTCGGCAACGCGGGCAGTTTCTGCATCGGTCACGCGCAGGCCGTCGACAAAGCTCGATTCGACGCCCAGTTTTTTCAGCATCGCCCCGATCTGCGGCCCGCCGCCATGAACGACGACAGGATTGATGCCGACGGCTTTCAGCAGCACGACATCCTCGGCAAAATTGCGTGCGGCCTCCGGATCGCCCATCGCATGCCCGCCATATTTGATGACAAAGGTCTTGCCCGCATAACGCTGCATATAGGGCAGCGCCTCGGTCAGTGTTTCGGCCTTGGCAAGCAAGGTCTGGTCGGGGGTATGCTGGTTCATGATGGTGGGCGGTTAACCGTCAAGATTGGCCTAAGCAAATTTTTTGTCTCACGCGAAGGGCGCGAAGATCGCGAAGATTTCAGGGAGCGTTGGACAGACGCCGGACCATCGATTTCAAATTCGACATCTTCGCGGTCTTGGCGTCCTTCGCGTGAGATTCATTGTTCATCAAGCCTCTGGCCCAGCCGCACCAGCGCCGTGATCAGGATCGGCACCATAACAGCGCTCAAAACAACCTTTGCCAGCATCTGGCCGAGCAGCAGGTCGGTGATCGGGAACACTCCGTAAAAGGCGATCGTGACGAAAAGCAGCGTATCGATAATCTGCGACAGCACTGCCGCAATCGCCCCGCGCAGCGCGACATATTGGCCGACGCTGCTTTTCAGCCGGTCGAACAGATAGACGTTCAACAGCTGCGACGTGCCATAGGCGACGATGCCCGCGATCCAGATACGCGGCGTCTGCCCCATCATCGTGTTGAAGGCGTCGAGATACTTGGCGTCCATCTTGGGCGAGGCAGGGATTGCATAAACAAGCGCCGTCAGCAGGATCGAACCGATCAGCGGTATGAAGCCATATTTGACCAGATTGTCGGCAGTCGCCTTGCCATGCAGCGCGGCTACGGTGCTGGACAGGATGACCAGCAGCAGGAACGGAAAAATCCCCGCCTCGACCGCCAGCGGCCCAAGCGACACCTGCTTGTTGCCGAGCACGCCCGCAATGCACACCATACCGCCATAAAAAACAGAGAAGATAAAGAGCGAGCGCGGCACGGTGATGGTGCTGGAGGCGGTGTCGGACATGGAAGGCTTCCCCTGATTTTTCTGGAAGCTGCCTAGCGGCTAATTCCGGTAGCGCAAGACGGAAGGCCCCGCTAACAGCTGGCAAAACGTCGTCCCCGCGCAGGCGGGGACGACGAAATGTGGGGAGTTACTGACACATGCAAATTCTGTTGAGCCTGGCTGGCATGGCGCTGATCATCGCCATTGCCATTGCGCTGTCGTCAAACCGCCGCGCAATCCGGTTCCGCGTGGTCGGCGCGGCCTTCGCCTTACAGGCGAGCATTGCCGCGCTCGTACTCTATACCAGCTGGGGCAAGGTTGCGTTGAATGCCGCGTCTACCGGCGTATCGAACCTGCTCGGCTATTCGGCCAAGGGCACCGAATTCATCTTCGGCCCGCTCGCCTCGCCCGAAATCGGCGGCAACAGTTTTGCTATCGCCGCGCTGCCGGTGATCATCTTCTTCGCCTCGCTGATCTCGATCCTCTATTATCTTGGCATCATGCAATATGTGATCCGCTGGATCGGCGGCGGATTGCAGAAAGTGACGGGCATTTCCAAGGTCGAAAGCCTGTGCGCGGCGGCGAATATCTTTGTCGGTCAGTCCGAATCGCCGCTTGTCATCCGCCCCTATCTGGCGGGGCTGAAGCCCGAACAATTGTTCTGCGTGATGACGGTTGGCATGGCGGGGGTCGCGGGCACAATCCTCGCGGCCTATGCCTCGATGGGAATCCGCATCGACTATCTGCTGGCCGCCGCCTTCATGTCGGCGCCGGGCGGCATTTTGATGGCGAAGCTGATGATGCCCGATGCGCCGCCGCTTGCCAAAGAGCCTGCCGACCCCGCGCTGCCCAATCCGCATCCGCAGCCGCTAAGCGCAACCGAAGAGCCTGAAATCGCGCATGACGATGGCGAGGAGAAGCCTGCCAATATCATCATGGCCGCGGCCCAGGGCGCGCAGACCGGCGTGAAACTGGCCGTCGCGGTGGGTGCGATGGTGCTCGCCTTTGTCGCGCTCGTCGCGCTTGCCAATGGCATATTGGGCGGCATTGGCGGATTGTTCGGTGCGCCCGATCTCAGTTTCCAGCAAATTGTCGGCTATATCTTCGCGCCGGTCATGTACCTGATCGGTGTGCCGTGGAATGAGGCCTTGCAGGCAGGCGGGCTGTTCGGGACGAAGATCGTGCTCAATGAATTTGTCGCCTTCATCGATCTCGGCGCAAACAGCACATTGTCGCCGGTGACCGTTGCGATTGTTACCTTCGCCTTGTGCGGTTTTGCGAATTTCAGCTCGATTGCGATCCAGATGGCGGTGACCGGCGGGCTTGCGCCCAACCAGCGGCCGATGATAGCCAAGCTGGGGATCAAGGCACTGGTGGCGGGGTCGCTCTCCAACCTGATGAGTGCGGCGCTGGCGGGGTTGTTTTTGTCATTAGCTTGAATGATGTAAAAAAGGCGCAAAGGCACAAAGGCGCGAAGATTATCTTTTCGCTCTGACCCTTTGCGCCTTCGTGCCATCGCGCCTTTTTTACATCAGTCCGAGATCGAGTTACTGCTCAGCCGAAAGATTTTTCAATTCATATAACAATTCAAGCGCTTCGCGCGGAGTAAGTGAATCCAGGTCGGTATTTCTCAGCTTTTCCCTCACAGCATCGACCTTGGCTTCTGCTGCATCGAGGGCTGCACCAAACAATGCCATTTCACCCAAGCCAGCGGCGATGCCGCCGGTTTCGGCGCGGCCTTTTTCCAGTTTCTCCAATACTTGCGCGGCGCGGGCCAGCACTGGTGGGGGCAAGCCTGCGAGCTTGGCGACGGCGATGCCATAGCTTCGGTCGGCTGGCCCGTCGGCAACTTCGTGGAGGAGCACAAGGTCGCCTTTATACTCCTTCGCCCGCACATGATGGAGCGACAGCGCATCCAGCGTTTCCGACAGCCGGGTCAGTTCATGATAGTGTGTCGCAAACAGGCAGCGGCAGCGGTTGGTTTCGTGAATACCCTCGACCACCGCCCAGGCAATGGCGAGGCCGTCATAGGTCGATGTCCCGCGCCCGACCTCGTCGAGGATCACGAACGACCGATCGGTTGCCTGCGCAAGGATCGCAGCGGTCTCGACCATCTCGACCATGAAGGTCGAGCGGCCCCGCGCCAGATTGTCCGATGCACCAACGCGGCTAAACAGGCGGTCCACCAGGCCCAGTTTTGCGTAGGTAGCAGGAACATAGGAACCTGCCTGCGCGAGGATGACGATCAACGCATTCTGGCGAAGAAAGGTCGATTTTCCCCCCATATTGGGTCCGCTGACCAGCCACAGCCGCTTTTCAGGCGAGAGCGCGCAATCATTGGCGATGAAGCGTTCGCCGGTCCGCGCGAGTGCGCTCTCCACCACCGGATGCCGCCCGCCCTCTATCTCCAGGCAGGGATGTTCGACAAAGCAGGGCAGCGTCCAATTGCCTTCAGCCGCGCGTTCGGCGAGAGCCGCTGCGACATCGATCCGTGCCAGCGCATCGGCGCTTGCCGCAATCGCGCTTCGCCGGTCGAGCACCTGCGCCATCAGTTCCTCAAGATGCGCTGCCTCCGCCGCCAGCGCATGGCCTGAGGCTTGGCTAATCCGCAGCGCCTCCTCATGCAGTTCGGGCGAATTGAACCGAACTGCGCCTGCCATTGTCTGGCGGTGGGTAAAGCCTGAACCTGCCGCCATCAGCGCATCGCCATTTTTCGCGGGCACTTCGACAAAATAGCCCAGCACGCCGTTATGCCGGATCTTAAGCGCGGATATGCCGGTCGAAGCGCGGTAGCGCGCCTCCATTGCGGCGATGGCTGCGCGTCCGTCGCGTCCTGCCAGCCGCAGGGCATCGAGCGCTGCGTCATAGCCCTCGGCAATATAGCCGCCGTTCGATGCTTCGGTCGGCGGGGTCGGCACCAGCGCGCGGCTGAACAGTTCGACCATTGCGCCATGGCCGTCGAGCGCCGGGAGCAGCGTTTCGAGCAAGGCGGGCCGCTCGGCCATTGCGCCCAGCCGCTCGCGCAAGATACGCGCGCCGTCGAGCCCGTCGCGTATCTGCCCCAGATCGCGCGGGCTTCCCCGCCCTGCAACCACCCGGCCCAGCGCACGGGCAATATCGGGTAGCTGGCGCAAGGCCGCCCTGATGCTGTCGCGCAGCAGCGGCGCGTCGTGGAACCATTGCACCAGCGCCAGCCGCGCTTCGATAGCGTTCCGGTCCATCAGCGGCGCGGAAAGATCGGCAGCCAGCAGGCGCGCACCAGCGCCCGTAATCGTGCGGTCGATTTCGCCGAGCAGCGAGCCTGCGCGCCCGCCGCCATTGGCAGAGCGGGTGATCTCCAGGCTGTCACGCGTCGCCTGGTCGATCAGCAGATAATGCTGCACCTCGCGCCGCTCGGGCAGTTTCAGGAAGGGCATGGTGCCTTGCCCGACATGGGCAAGATAGGCGAGAAGGCCCCCCGCCGCTGCTGCCTCGGCGCGGTTCAGGCCGTTAAATTCGCCACCGCCAAAATGCTCCGCCAGGGCTGTTTTTCCTCGCGCGCTATCAAAGTCGGTTTTGGGACGTTCAATGGCCCCATGCGGACCGGAGAAGCCTTCCGCGACTACGATCTCGCTCGGCCCGAGCCTTGCCAGCTCGGCTTCCAGCGAAGCCTGGGCAACGCAGCTGACCTCGAAATAGCCGGTCGAGATATCCGCCGCCGCCAGCCCGATTTCGCCACCCACCTCTGCAATCGCGACCAATATATTCGAAGCCCAACTGTCGAGCAGGCTGTCTTCGGTCAAGGTGCCTGCGGTCACAAAACGGATAATGTCGCGCGCGACCAGCGCCTTCGATCCGCCGCGCGCCTTGGCCTGCTCGGGCGTCTCGACCTGTTCGGCAATCGCCACCCGGTGCCCTGCCTTGATCAGCCGCGCCAGATAGCCCTCTGCCGCATGGACGGGCACGCCGCACATCGGGATCGGCGCTCCGCCATGTTCGCCGCGCGCGGTCAGCGCGATGTCGAGCACCTGCGCCGCGACCTTTGCGTCATCGAAGAAAAGCTCGAAAAAATCCCCCATCCGGTAAAACAGCATGCAGCCGTCGGCCTTGGCCTTCAGCTTCAGATATTGCGCCATCATAGGCGTCGGCGTTTCAAGGCCGGGCAGCATGATATTCTTGGCGGGGCGGGAATCCATGATCGGGTGCATAGACGGATGTCGCCGCAACGCAAATCTTACGCCCCGTTGAAACTGTGGAAATTGACGTGACGCCCCAAAGCCTGCTTGCGGGCTTGCGCCTCCAATAGGCTTGCCGCTAGGGCAATGCGATATCGTCAAGGAACAGGGCAAAAAAATGAATGAAAGCGACGTCCAATTTACCGCAGCCGAAGCCCTAGCATTCCATGCCGAAGGCCGCCCGGGAAAGATCGAGATTGTCGCGACAAAGCCGATGGCGACGCAGCGTGATTTGAGCCTCGCCTATTCGCCCGGCGTCGCTGTGCCGGTGCAGGCCATCGCGGACGATCCAGCTACCGCCTATGACTATACCGCAAAGGGAAATCTGGTGGCGGTCATTTCCAACGGCACTGCAATCCTTGGCCTTGGCAATCTGGGCGCGCTTGCCTCCAAACCGGTGATGGAGGGGAAGGCCGTCCTCTTCAAACGCTTCGCCGATGTCGATTCGATCGATATCGAGGTGAAGACCGAAGATGCACAGCGTTTCATCGATGCGGTCGAACTGCTCGAACCCAGCTTTGGCGGCATCAACCTTGAGGATATTGCTGCGCCTGACTGTTTCGTGATCGAACAGACGCTCCGCGAGCGGATGAACATCCCGGTATTTCATGACGACCAGCATGGCACTGCGATCATCACGGCAGCCGGCCTGATCAATGCCTGCATGTTGACGGGGCGCAGTCTGAAAGATGTGAAAATCGTCTGCAATGGCGCTGGCGCAGCGGCGATTGCCTGCACCGAACTGATCAAGGCGATGGGCGTTCCGCATGGCAATGTGATCATGTGCGACCGCAAGGGCGTGATCTACCAAGGGCGCACCGAGGGGATGGACCAGTGGAAATCGGCCCACGCCGTTCCCACCGAGGCACGCAGCCTTGCCGAGGCAATCAAGGGCGCGGATGTGTTTCTGGGGCTGTCGGCGGCCAATGCGGTCAGTAAGGATATGGTACGCGACATGGCGCCGCAGCCGATCATTTTTGCAATGGCGAACCCCGATCCAGAGATCACCCCGCCCGATGCGCTGGAGGCGCGGCCCGATGCGATTGTCGCGACGGGACGTTCGGATTATCCGAACCAGGTCAACAATGTCCTCGGCTTCCCCTTCATTTTCCGGGGCGCACTCGATGTGCGCGCGACCACGATCAATGAAGAGATGAAGATCGCAGCAGCCAATGCGATTGCCGAACTGGCGCGCAAGACGGTGCATGAGGATGTGGCGGCGGCCTATGGCGGGGCCAGCCAGAGCTTTGGCCGCGACTATATCATTCCCGCTCCCTTCGACCCGCGCCTGATCGAGGTCGTATCGTCGGCGGTCGCAAAGGCTGCGATGGACACTGGCGTCGCGCAAAAGCCCATCGCCGACATGGCCGCCTATCGTGCATCCTTGCGCGCGCGGCAAAACCCGACGACTTCGGTGATGGCGGGCGTATATGAATCGGCCCGCGCAAACCCCAAGCGCGTTATCTTTGCCGAGGCTGAGGAAGATGTCGTGCTGCGCGCGGCAGTGCAGTTCAAACAGGATGGTTTCGGCACGCCGGTGCTGATCGGGCGCGATGCTGCCGTCCTCGAAAAGCTGCGCGAGATCGATGCCGCCGATGCCGACTCTTACGAAATCCACAACAGCGTATCGAGCCCGCTGATTCCCGCTATGGTCGAACAGCTTTATACACGGTTGCAGCGGCGCGGCTATCTGCGCCGCGATGTCCAGCGCATGGTCAACCGCGATCGCAACATCTTTGGCGCGTTGATGCTGAAAATGGGGCAGGGCGATGCGATGATCACCGGCATCACCCGCACATTTGCGCAGACGATGCGCGAATTGCGCCGTGTGCTTGATCCCAAAAAGGATGAAATACCCTTTGGCATCCATGTGCTGGTCGGCAAATCGCACACCGTGTTCATGGCTGACACCACGGTCAATGAACGGCCCAATGCAGAGGAGCTGGCGTATATCGCCGAGCAGACCGCGCTGGTCGCGCGGCGCATGGGCCACGAACCGCGCGTCGCATTCCTGTCCTATTCGACATTTGGCAACCCTGCGGGTAACTGGCTCGGCAGCATCCGTGAGGCTGTGACCATCCTAGATCAGCGGCAGGTGAATTTCGAATATGAAGGCGAAATGGCCCCGGACGTTGCGCTGAACCCGGCGCTGATGGCGAAATATCCTTTCTGCCGCCTGTCGGGTCCTGCCAATGTGTTGATCATGCCCGGGCTGCAATCGGCGAACCTCTCGGCAAAATTGCTGCGCGAACTGGGCGGGGATCAGGTGATCGGCCCGATGCTGGTCGGTGTGGAAAAGCCGGTGCAGATCGCCACCATGTCATCCAGCGCGTCCGAACTCGTCGCGCTTGCCGTGCTGGCCTCGACTGAGGTTGCGAGTTAGAGTTTCGCCCGCATCAGATGGTGAGACCTTGACTATTTGCCCATGTTCGGCGATATATTTGTTATCCGTCCCCGGCAGTACGCTTTGAGGCGCTCGTAAGAGCAGATATCAGCTCAAGGCCTACCCCGGGGGCAAATTTTTCGGTGCTTTGTTATATGCCAACCGCAATCGTCGTCGACGGCGCTTACTTTCTTCGTCGTTTTAGACACCGATATCCCGATCTAGATCCGAATAATCCAACTGATGTGAAGGTTGGATTAATGTTTTTGTCAGCGCAACACATTGGCATTCGGTTTGGTTTCGAAGCGTCGGACTCTCTTGTGATGGAAGCTGGTCAAAAGCGGTTCGACCTCCAGTGGTCAGAGTCCGCAAATCTGTATCGCGTGTTCTTTTATGACTGCCCTCCTCTCATGAAGCGGGCGCAACTGCCAATTTCGAAGCGATCAATCGACCTTAGCCAAACAGAAACGGCGAAAGCCCGTTCGGCGATTCACGCCGAGTTGCAATCGGTTAGGAAGGTTGCTCTTCGTTTGGGCCGCCTCAACGATAAATTCGGGTGGCGCGTAAAGCCCGATGCTGCTGTTCGATGGATTGGCAGCACCGAAATGATTGTTCCTACCGACGATGACTTTGAAATCGATACGGTTCAAAAGGGCGTCGATATGCGATTGGGATTGGATGTGGCCTCAATGGCATTCAAGCGACAGGTTGATCAGATTATATTGGTAGCAGGTGATGCCGACTTTGTGCCGGCTGCAAAATTGGCGCGCCGTGAAGGCATTGATGTCGTGCTCGACCCCATGGGAGGCACCCCGGCGAAAGATTTAATTGCACATGTTGACGGAGTTCGTGATGTGCCCCGGACGAAAACAATTTAATGCAGATTCCCGGCCATATCGATCCCGTCGTCACGCCGCGTGCCATCACGCCGCGGGCGGATGGGCGTATTGACCTGGTCGGTCTCAGCCATCTCCAAATCCGGCAACTGTTCCTTGAAAGCCAGCTCGATGAAAAAGCGGCAAAGCTGCGCTCGAAACAGGTGTTTCACTGGATCTACCATCGCGGCGTCACCGATTTCGAGGCGATGACCGATATTGCAAAGCCGATGCGGCCATGGCTGGCGCAACGCTATGTTATCGGACGGCCAGAGGTGGTTGAGGCGCAGCTGAGCAGCGATGGTACGCGCAAATGGCTACTGCGCACGGCGGACGCTCAGGATTATGAGATGGTCTTCATCCCCGACGCCGATCGCGGGACTTTGTGCGTATCGAGCCAGGTGGGCTGCACGCTCAACTGCCGTTTCTGCCATACCGGCACGATGCGGCTGGTGCGCAATCTGACGCCCGGTGAGATTGTCGGACAGGTGATGCTTGCGCGCGATGCGCTGGGTGAATGGCCCAAGGGTAGCATGGCGGGCGGCTCGGATGATGAGGATGACGATGCCGGTCATTATACCGCCGATGGCCGGATGCTGACCAACATCGTCATGATGGGCATGGGCGAGCCGCTTTATAATTTCGACAATGTCCGCGATGCCTTGCGCGTTGTGATGCATGGCGACGGGCTGGCGCTTTCAAAGCGGCGGATCACGCTATCCACGAGCGGCGTTGTCCCGATGATGGCGCGTGCGGGCGAAGAGGTTGGCGTCAATCTCGCGGTCTCGCTCCATGCCGTCAGCAAGGAAATCCGCGACGAAATCGTGCCGCTGAACCGCAAATATGGTATAGAGGAACTGCTGCAGGCCTGCGCCGATTATCCAGGCGCGAACAATGCGCGGCGGATCACCTTTGAATATGTCATGCTGAAGGACAGGAATGACAGCGACGATGATGCGCGCGAACTTGTCCGGCTGATCAAGCAGTATAAATTGCCTGCAAAGGTCAACCTCATCCCCTTCAACCCGTGGCCGGGCGCGATTTACGAATGCTCTTCGCCAGAACGCATCCGGGCATTTTCGAACATCATTTTCGAAGCAGGAATCAGCGCCCCCGTCCGCACCCCCCGGGGCCGCGACATCATGGCTGCTTGCGGGCAGCTGAAATCGGCTGCTGAAAAGAAAAGCCGCGCCGAACTCGACCGGCTGGCAGAGGAAAAGCAGGCGGCGCTTGAAAGCGACTTGGCGGGCTAATGGCCTTCACCTGGTGGAAATACCCGACCCGGCGCTTTGTAGTCGATGGCTTGGCTTGCGAGGCGCGCAGCTGGGCTGAAACCGATGGGCTGCACAGCGCGCTGAGCGTAGCGGGCGTGGAGATGGCGCGCGATGTGACGCCGATTTTCGGCCCCGAGGCGGTGCGCAACCATCGGCTTGTTGGCATGCTGCCCGACGGGCGTCAGTTCGATGTAGAGCTGGGCTATCTTGGTTCGTGGAAAACAGGGATCGTTGTCCGTATCGATGGAGTCATCATCCACGAAAGCCATCCGGGCCAGACGCCGCAATATCCCGAAAAATATCGCGCCGATGCCGTCAAGCACAGTAGTTTCAAAGATGCGATGAAGGGCGGGCAGGGCGATCAGCCGGGGGCATTTGAGACGGGCGTCTTCGCCAAGCATAACCGCCTGCCCTTCGCCATCGACATTGGCACTGGCCTGCTGTTTTTCGTCATAGCCAAGATGACCGATCTGCAAACTGCGGCGATGGTCGGCATTTTTGTCGGCTTTGGCCTCGTGGCCTTTCAATATTTCACCAAGATCGACGTAACCGGCGGGCTGGCGCTGTTTGGCATATTGATGCTTTGCATTTCGGCGGGGCTTGCCTGGGTCAGCCAGGACGAGGAATGGATCAAGCTGCGTGGCACGCTGACGGGTATTATTGCGGCGAGCTTCTTCCTGATCGATGGTTTGCGCGGTGGGCCCTATATCGGCAAGGGGCTTGCCCGCTATATGCCCTATTCCGATATCGATCGCGGCAGGCTGGCTATTGCCTTGGGCCTGATCGGATTGCTGATGGCGTCGCTCAACTATGCTGCGGCCAAGGTTTTGAGCACCGATGCCTGGCTGTTTTACACAACCTTTGTCGATTTTCCGATCGTGATGGCATTGGCGATTTTCGCAATGCGTTATGTGCGGCGAGCGGTTTGAGCGATCTGCGGTAAATTATGACCCGTACCGTTCACCCTGAGTAGGTGCCGAACGCAGTGAGGTGCCGTATCGAAGGGTTTTGCCCATGCTTCTATGCTTCGATACGGCGCTTCGGACTACGTCCTCTGCACCTACTCAGCACAAACGGTGAAGGGGGATGGCGCATGTTCGAGCAGAAATTAATTACGCTCGCGCTCTACTTCGCGCCAACCTATGTCGCGGCGGCAGAATCCTGACGGAAAGTCGATGGCGTTGACTGCAGCATAGGCCTTTGCCTGCGCATCGCTGACGCTGTTGCCCAGCGCGGTCACATTGAGCACACGTCCGCCATTGGCAATTAGCTGGCCGTCTTTGAGTGCCGTCCCTGCATGGAATATCTGTGCGTCATTCAGGTCGCCAATGTGGATAGGTCCGCCTTTTTCGGGCGTGCCGGGATAGCCCTTCGCCGCCATCACGACCGTTAGGGCTGTCTCCTCAGAAAATTCGGGTGTTGCCGCCTCCGCCAGTCGCCCTTGCGCGACTGCGAACAAAAGAGCGGCGAGATCGCCCCGATAGCGCATCATCAGCACCTGGCATTCAGGGTCACCGAAGCGGGCGTTATATTCGATCAGCTTTGGGCCATCGCTGGTCAGCATCAGCCCTGCAAATAGCACGCCGACATAGGGTGTTCCCGCCTTGGCCAACGCATCGACGGTCGGCTGGATGATCCGCACCATGACCTCTTTTTCCAACGCAGGGGCCAGTACGCGGGCGGGCGAATAGGCGCCCATGCCGCCGGTATTGGGGCCTGTGTCGCCTTCGCCGACGCGCTTATGGTCCTGCGCCGAGCCAAAGGCGACAATGTCCTTGCCGTCGGTCAGCGCAAAAAAGCTGGCCTCTTCGCCTGTCATAAATTCTTCGATGACGACCGCCGCGCCTGCGTCGCCAAATCCGCCGCCGAACATGTCGTGAATCGCGGCCTCTGCCTCGGCGCGCGTTTCGGCGATAATCACGCCCTTGCCGGCTGCAAGGCCATCGGCCTTGATCACATAGGGCGCGGCAAAACCATCAAGCCCCGCCAGCGCGTCGGCCTTGCTGTGGAAACGACGATAGGCTGCCGTGGGAATAGCGGCGGCGGCGCACAGGTCTTTGGTAAAGCCCTTTGAGCCCTCAAGCTGCGCTGCTGCCTTGTCCGGCCCAAAGACCGCAATCCCTGCCGCGCGCAGTGCATCGCCCAGGCCCTCGACCAACGGCGCCTCGGGGCCGACAACGACAAGGTCGATAGCATAGGCCGCGCAGAATTTGATAACTGCGACATGGTCGCTGCTGTCTAGCGCAACAACCGTTGCTTCCTGCGCAATACCGGGGTTGCCCGGCGTCGCCCACAATCGGTCGCATGAGGGTGACTGCGCCAGCCGCCATGCCAGCGCATGTTCGCGTCCGCCCGATCCTATCAGCAAGATATTCATGTCCGGCCCCTGTCTCCAAAGGGCCGATAATGCCCTAGCGCGTATATTGGAACGCCTGCTGCTGTCCCAGCACGTCGCACGTGCCTTGGATGCTGTTGCCGCTGGTCGTCAAGCGTCCGCTGCATTCAATTTCGATCTGGTTGCCATTGGCGGCGGCCTGCGCCGTCCAGCTCAGCTTGCGGTCGGCAATCCGGCCATAACCTTGCCAGACAATGGGCCCGACTTCGGACATGACCCCGCCATTGACGACTAATTGCGTACCATTCTGCGTGATTTCCATCTGTTCGCCATTGGCGGCATTCCACAGTCCGGCAACATTGCGCGGCGTCTGCATCAGCGGCTGCGGCTGGATGTCCGCGTCATTATTGGCAGCAGGAATGGTTTCGGCCTGTACATTGGATTGCGGCGCAGGTTGCGGCGCTGGCTGCGGGTTCGCCGGATCGCTTTTGACCACCGGGGCGGGCGTGTCTTTCTGGATATAGGCGACCGAAATAGTCGTGACCGCGCCGATTAGTGCGGTTGCGATCGCAATCGAACCGGCCTTGCTGGTGCCGCTACCTTTGACATCCGCGTCTGTGTCCGCCATCGATACTCCCCTGAAATTTCTGCCGGCGGCGGTCTTTGACCTTTTCTGCCGGGTCCAATTAGAGGCGACCTTGAACGACATTATTGCGCAAATCGACGCGGGTGACAATGCGCAGCCGTTAACGGTATCCGAAATTTCCGGGGCATTGCGGCGCACTGTCGAGGATCGCTTTGGCCATGTGCGGGTGCGAGGCGAGCTGTCAGGCTGCAAGCGCGCCGCATCGGGGCATTTTTATTTCAGCTTGAAGGATGCCGACGCCCGGCTCGACGGGGTGATGTGGAAGGGCAATGCGGGTCGGCTACCCTTCCCTCCCGAGGACGGGCTGGAGGTGATCGCGACCGGAAAGCTGACCACCTATGCAGGACGGTCAAGCTATCAGATTGTCGCCGAACGGCTGGAACTTGCGGGCGAAGGCGCGCTGATGCTTTTGTTCGAAAAGCTGAAGGCCCGGCTGGCGGCAGAGGGTCTGTTCGACCTGACCCGCAAGCGCAAGCTGCCCTATCTGCCACGCACGATCGGGATTGTCACCTCGCCCACCGGCGCCGTCATCCGCGACATATTGCATCGACTCGCCGACCGCTTCCCAAGCCATGTGCTCGTCTGGCCGGTGCTGGTGCAGGGAGAGGCAGCGGCGGGGCAGGTCGCTGCGGCAGTGCGCGGCTTTGGCGCGATGCCGGACGGTCAACGCCCCGACCTGCTGATCGTCGCGCGCGGCGGCGGTTCGATCGAGGACCTCTGGGCCTTCAACGAGGAGGCAGTGGTGCGCGCAGTTGCCGAAAGCCCGATCCCGGTCATCTCGGCGGTGGGGCATGAGACCGATACGACGCTATGCGATTTTGCCGCCGATCTTCGTGCGCCGACGCCGACAGCCGCTGCCGAAATGGCGGTGCCCGTGCGCCTCGACCTGCATGCACGGCTGGGACAATCGGGCATGCGCATGACCAATTGTGTGCGCAAGGCGCTTGAACGCGCACGCGAGCGGCTGGAGGCCCAGCGCCGCTTGTTGCCAAAGCCTGCCGATCTCGCCGCGCCCTGGCAGCAGCGCGCCGACGAGCTTGCCGAACGTTTGCGGCGCGGCCTGCAGCGTCGGGCGGACAGCGCAAAGATCGCCTTTGCCGGGTCCGCCGGACGGCTCGGCCCTGCATTGCTGCGGCGGCGGCACGCTTTGGCGCAGGACAGGCTGGCTAGGCTTCGCCTGCCGCAATCGCAGCTTGCTGCGCGGCTGACCAATGCGCAGGCACGGCTCGACGCGCTTGGGCGGCTTACCGATTCGCTCCATCCCGAGGCGCCATTGAAGCGCGGCTTTGCGCGCGTGTCCGACGCGGTAGGGCGCACGATCAGCAGCGCCGAGGCAGCCAGAGTCGCCGGCCATGTTTCCATCCGTTTTGCCGAGAGCAGCGTCGATGCCTTTGTAGGCGCGGGCGCTGTATCCCGACCGAAAACGACAAAGCCATCGCCGTCTGCGGCGCAAACCGACCTGTTTGGCGAGGGCAGCTAATGTCATTGCCCGTTCATCCGCTTTTTGGCATGAAGCCGGCATGTTGATGATGAACCGGAATCGTGTGGCAAAGCTGCACTATATGGCCAATAATTTCCGCATGCTGGCAAGCGGCGACCATGTGCTGTGTGCCGTGACCGGAGAGCCGATCCCGCTCGATCAGCTGCGCTATTGGAGCGTCGAAAAGCAGGAGCCCTATGCCAGCGCCGAAATTGCCACGCGTGCGGCGATGGGGAAACGCGGCTGAACCATGGCGCTGTCGCGTGTGTCGATTGTCAGCTTGTGCCTGATCGGCGTGCTTAGCTGCACGGCCCGGCCTGCGCCTTCTGCGACACCGATCGCAAACAAAACCGCCGCACCGCAGCCGGAGCCGGTTCAGCGCAATTTCGATTTCAATAGTCTGGGTGGTGCGGTTCAGGGCGGCGTCATGCTGGGACAGGCACCCGAAGGCACGGTCTCGGTCACCTTCAATGGTTCGCCGGTGCCCTTATCCAGTGACCGTTTTTTCCTGATCGGCTTCGACCGCGATGCCGAAAACAGCGCCAGCCTGGTCGCGACCCTCGCCGACGGCACGACTATCGACCATTATCTGCCGGTTACGCCGGGCCAGTGGAAGATCGAGCATGTAAAGGCCAACCCCACCGGCGGCGCGAAAACGAGCGCGGAATTCCAGGCGAGGCGCGGGGCCGAACTCGCGCAGATCAATGCCGCGCGCTCCATCAAGGTCGAAAGCATCGGCTGGCGGCAGGACTTCATCTGGCCGGTAAAGGGGCGGATATCGGGCGTTTTCGGATCGCAACGTGTTTATAATGGCCAGCCCGGCAGCTATCATAGCGGGCTCGATATCGCGATGCCGACGGGCACACCCTATGTCGCCCCCGCGGATGGTGTGGTTGTGCTGGCGGCTAAAGAGCCGTTCACGCTAGAAGGCTATTTGCTGATCATCGATCACGGCATGGGCCTGAACAGCGCATTCCTGCACAGCTCCGAACTGCTCGTTGAAAAGGGCGATGTTGTGCGTCAGGGGCAGGTTATCGGCAAGATCGGTGCAACCGGGCGCGCCAGCGGCCCGCATCTCCATTGGGGCATGAAATGGAATGCTGCGCGGGTCGACCCGCTGCCATTGTTGCCAAAGCCTTGAGTTTTGACGGCTAATTCAGCCGTTTCATCCGGATTGCCGGACCGTCGTTGAACGTCACCAGATAGCTGCCCATTGATGCCTTGCGGATGCGGGCTGTATCGCCCGCGCGCGGCTCGCGGTTCAGGATTTTGGTATCGACCTGTTGCCACCGTGCGCCATCCTCCAGCGTGATTGTAATCAGGCCGGCGCGGTTTGCGGTGACCGACTGTACCTTCGCCTCAATCTCTGCGACATCATCGTCGCCGCTGCCGAAAATCTTCAATTTGGGAATTTCAAAGCCGAACAGTCCGCGCTGCGCTTCCTTGACCGCAGCCTTGTCGGTCAGGATGATTTCATCCTTTTTCTGGGCTTCATCCAGCGCAGCGACTTTCTCGTCATAACAGGCAAGGCGTGCTTCGGCATTTTCGATTGTCTTGCAGGCAACGACATCCTCGAACAGCTTCGGTCGTGCAAGCTCTGCATCCTTGTCCTTTGCCGCAACCATCGCGCCGATGGCGACGGAACCAATTACTATAATGCCAAGGAAAGACGAGCGCAGCATAAACATTCTCCCGATGGCGAGCCATAAAGGACATGGGAGCACAGAGGCAAGAGCGCTGGGCGAACTGTGACATAATGGTAACAGCCGTTTCAAATTATTGTTCCGCGCAATGCAAATGTTTTGCCCCGCTGGCGAAAATCCGCCACTTGTCATGGCAATCTGGGCTGGGGAGCCTCCATCATATATCCGTATCATGCGGTTTCCCTGGTCGCAGAGAAGCTTAATCAGGCGCTTCCGGCTCGTTCAGGGACCGGCAGTCGCCCTTTTTTGATAGGGGCTGGAAACGTGAAAATGACACGTCTTAGCAAATTCAAATATGCCGCTGCGCCGCTTGCGCTCGGTCTTGCGCTGATCTCGGCGCCCTCCTTCGCGCAGGATGCCGAAGATGGTGCAGAAGACGGCGATGGCGCCGGTATCGTTGTTACGGGTTCGCTCGTGCGTCGCCCGAACGAAGATTCGGCCGCGCCGGTAACGGTTGTCGGTGGAGACGATTTCAAGGGTCAGGGTGCGACCAAGGTCGAAGACCTGTTCAACTCGCTTCCGCAGATCATCGCAACGCAGAGCTCGGGCGTATCGAACGGTGCGGACGGCACCGCGACGGTTGACCTTCGCGGTCTCGGCGTCAGCCGCACGCTGGTTCTCGTCGATGGCAAGCGCCTGATGCCCGGTGGCATCGGTGGCGGCGCAGGCGCCGACTTGAACTTCATCCCCTCGGCTCTGGTTTCCAGCGTGGAAATCCTGACCGGCGGCGCTTCGACCACCTACGGTGCGGACGCTGTGTCGGGCGTCGTCAACTTCAAGATGAACCGCGAATTCCAGGGCGTTCGTCTCGACGGCCAGTACAGCTTCTACCAGCACAACAACAATAACGACGTCCGCAGTGTTGTGAATCGTCGCTTTTCCGCACCTGAAGGTTCGACGATCAATGGTGGCGCTTACGACGTAACGCTGGCAATCGGCTCGTCGCTTGCCGATGACCGTGGCAATATCGTTGCCTATGCAGGTCTGCGTCATGAAACGCCGATCACGCAGGACAAATATGACTATTCCATCTGCACGCTGAACCCCAGCGGTCTCGCCACTGGCGGCGTGGATGATCTGGCTTGCGGCGGTTCGGGCACCCCTGCGGTAACCCGTATCGGCGGCATCTCGGCTGCAAATGCGGCACTCGCCGGTCTGCCGACCGCAGCTGGCATCAGCTACACGATCACGCCGACGGGAGCTATTCCCTATGTTGGTCTGCGCGACGCCTTCAACTTTGCGCCTGCCAACTATTTCCGACGCAACTCGACGCGTTACACCGCTGGCGTTTTTGCCGATTATGAAATCAGCGAAGCCTTTAATCCGTATCTGGACTTCATGTTCATGGATTACAGCACCAAGGCGCAGATCGCACCTTCGGGCGCTTTCTTCGGCAACCGTACGGTCAACTGCAACAACCCGTTCATCAACGCCGGTGGCAACATCACATTGGGTCGGGCAATCTGCGGTGCAGCTCTGGGCACGGCTACCAATGCAACCTTCCTGCTCGGCAAGCGTAACGTCGAAGGCGGTCCGCGTTTCAACGATATCGGCTTCAACCAGTTCCGTGTCACCACGGGCATGAAGGGCGACATCAGCGACAACTGGTCCTATGATGTCAGCGCGCAGTTCGGCCAGATCAAGGTTGCCAATACCTATCGCAACGACGTGTCGAGCACCCGCATCAGCGAAGCTCTGCTCGTTGGCGGTACGCTGGCCAATCCGGTCTGCCTCAGCGGCAACCCGTCTTGTGTACCCTATAACGTGTTCAACGTTGGTGGCGTGACCACTGCGGCTGCCAATTACATCGGCATTCCGCTGGTGATCACGGGCACGACCAAGGAAACCATCGTCAATGGTACGCTTTTCGGTGATCTCGGCTTCTCTTCGCCGTTCGCTGAAGACACCATCGGAACTGCATTCGGTGCCGAATGGCGCAAGGAACAGCTGGCAACCCAGCCCGACCTTTCGTACATCAACGGTGATGGTGCAGGTCAGGGCGGCCCGACGCTTCCCATCGATGGTCAGTACACGGTCCGCGACCTCTTTGCCGAAGTCGTTGTGCCGCTGGTTCAGGACAAGTCCTTCTTCCAGGATCTGACGCTTGAACTCGGTTTCCGTAATTCGAGCTACAAGGTTCGCGGTAACCCCGGTTCGAACAGCGAAAACACCTACAAGATTGCCGGTAACTGGTCGCCGATCGAGCAACTGAAGATCCGTGGCTCGATCAATCGCGCGGTCCGTTCGCCGAACATCGGCGAACTGTTCGTTAACCAGTCGATCGGCCTGTTTGCAGGTACCGACCGTTGCGCAGGTCCCGCAGTTGCTGGCCGCGTCAACGGCACGCTGACCGGGCCGACGGGCGGTGGTGGCTTCACCGCTGCGCAGTGCGCCCTTACCGGTGTAACCGCCGGACAGTTCGGCAATCTGATCGTCAACACGGCGCAGCAGTATAACCAGCTGGGCGGTGGTAACCTTGGCCTCAGCCCTGAAAAGGCTGATTCCTGGACTGCCGGTTTTGTGTTGACGCCGAACCGCAACATCTCGCTGTCGGTCGATTATTACGACATCAAGATCAAGAATGCGATTGGCGGCATCGGCGCGCAGGTCATTATCGACCAGTGCCTTGCAACCGGCCAGGCCTTCTTCTGCAACAAGATCACCCGTTCGCCGGCATCGACCGGCGCTGCAGCTGGTTCGCTGTGGCTGGGTGAAGCAGGCTTTGTCGACAACCGCACCACCAACACTGGCTCGGCCAGCGCAAAGGGTGTGGACGTCAACTTCGAAGGCCGCCTGCCCATCGGTGAAAATATGCTGACGGGTACGCTCATCGGCACCTACACCAAGTCGCAGACCTTCCAGCCTTTGACCGGCGGGTTCAGCTACAATTGTGCGGGTTACTACGGCATCACTTGCGGCAACCCCGTTCCGGAGTGGAAGCACACGGCACGCCTGAAGTTCGCCACTGCCAATGATTTTGCAGTGACGCTTGGCTGGCGTTATGTTGGTGGTGTCACCGTTGACACGCTCAGCCCCGATGAAGACCTGAACGGCCTTCCGGCGGGCACTGCGCCGACGCCGACCGGTTTCCAGGACGAAAAGCTGAAGGCTGAAAATTATTTCGACCTGCTCTTCTCGGTTCCGCTGAAGGATACCATCGGCTTCCGTCTGGGGATCAACAACATCCTCGACAACGATCCGCCGCTGGTCAGCCAGGCGAACCTGGGTGGCTTTGGTAACGGCAACGTCTTCCCCGGCACCTATGACCATCTCGGTCGCTATGTGTTCGTGGGCGTGACCGCCGACTTCTAAGTCGCGGTTCAGCGTTGAAGGTTAAAGGCGGCGGGGCAGCAATGCTCCGCCGCTTTTCTTTTATAAAACAATGATGTAGACCCTGAGGCTATGGGCGCCAGCGACCTTGAACAACAGGCAGACGATCTCGCTCGCGACCGCGACTTCGGTGGCGCGCGTGCGTTACTGTCGCAGGTCGTCACCGCCGACCCCGCCAACTTCACCGCCTGGATGAAACTTGCCGCCATGGCGAATGCCTGCGGCGATGCCAAAGCTGCGCTGGAAGCCACCAATGGCGCGCTTGCCATCCGTCCGCTCGATTTCATGGCGCTGATGATGCGCGCAATGCAGCTTTCGGCATTGGGGCAGGTGGACAAGGCAGGCGAAGCCTATGGACGCGCACTCGCACAAATGCCCGATACCGTCCCGCCGCATCTCGCACCTGTGGTCGAGACAGCACAGTCGCGCTATGCAGCGTGGCAGCAGGCACAGTTTGATAGATTCACTGCGATAGTCGAGCGCGTCACGCCGATGACGCCAAAGCTCGAGCAATTGATTGCATCGGCGCTCCACATGACCCCGCCCGAGCGCGAGGGTCCCACCCATTATTGCTATCCGGGCCTCGGCGACGCAGGCTATTATGCCGACACGCTGTTTGACTGGATGGGCAGGCTCGAAGCGGCAACGGAGACGATTCAGGCAGAGTTCGAAGCCGTCATAGCCGCAGAGGCCGCGAAGCTTGTGCCCTATATCAACTATCCTGCCGGTGTCCCGCTCGACCAATGGGAAGCGCTCAATAATAATCGCGCCTGGACCGCGATCCACCTTTTCCAGAACGGCCGCAGTGTCGAGGCAAATGCGCGCCATTGCCCGCAAACCATGGCGTTACTTGAAACATTGCCGCAGCCACATGTGTCGGGCGCTGGACCCAATGCGATGTTCTCGCTTTTGGCCCCCGGCGCGCATATTCCGCCGCATACAGGGATCACCAACACGAGGCTGGTATGCCATTTGCCGCTGATCGTACCGGACGGCTGCTGGTTCCGCGTAGGCGACGAAAGGCGGTTTTGGCAGCGCGGCAAGGCATGGGTTTTCGACGATACGATCGAACATGAGGCGATGAATCCATCCGACAGTCTGCGCGTCGTAATGATTTGCGATGTCTGGCATCCGTACCTCGACGAGGCGGAGCGTGCGGGCATCAAGGCCGTAATCGAGGCGGGCGGAGTGCTGCACGGGCTATGACAGCGCTCGACCGGCAATTCGCGCAGCTCCAAGCCCGTCTCAGCCAGGCAGGGCATATTGGCCACGCCGAAGTAAACGCAGCAACCGATTTCGCCATCGACGCCAATGCCGCGGGGCGTGCCGATCTCAGCCTTGCAATGCTCGAACCGTTGGCGGAACGGGCAGCCTTATACGCAAAGCTCTGGCAAATGCTCGGCCTCGCCTATCGCGACGAACAGCACATGGACAAGGCCGCAGAAGCGTTTGAAAGGGCATCGGCGCTTGCCCCGCAGGATGCACGCATCGCGCTTGGCAAGGCTCAAATTGCCTTTGAGCGGGGACAGCCAGCCGCACAGCAATTCGCGGCCATCCGCGCAATCGCTCCGCAGGATGGCGAGCTCGCTCTTTCGACCGCAAGCGCCCTGTTTCATGAGGGGGACGCGCGTGCGAGCGAGGCTCTCATCGCCGACATGCTGCAACGACACCCAGAATGGCTTCGCGGTCTGGAGGCTCTGGCGGCAACACGCTGGATGACAGGCGACAGACAGGATTTCGATTATTGTTTTGCCCAAGCCGTTGCCGCGCGGCCGCAGGACTTTGCGCTTCGGCTCGGCTGGTATCGTGCCGTTGCCCAGGTCGAAAATTGGGCAAAGGCCGAGACTATTATCGCCAATGCCCGGCGAACGTTCGGCGACCGGATCGAACTGGACGCGATAGAGGCCAATCTTGCCACCGAAACTGGCGATGATGCGCGCGCTGAACGGCTGTTTACCGCATGTCAGTCCCTCGACGATCCGGGAACGAAGATCGGCTGCATCCGGCATTGCCTTCGCACCGGGCAAGTGGGGCGTGCCGAAGAGATCGGACTGCCGCTGACGCAAACGGCAGCCGCTGCTGGCGTCTGGCCCTATATGTCGACCATCTGGCGGCTGACGGGCAATGCGCAGGCGCGCTGGCTAGATGGCGATCAGCCCTTTGTGCGCCAGTATGATCTGCCGGTCGCAGATGCGCAGCTAGATGACCTTGCCGGTCTGCTACGCGCGCTGCACCTGATGACGCACCACCCGCCCGAACAAAGCCTGCGTGGCGGCACCCAGACACAGGGGCATTTATTTCTTCGGCAGGAACCGGCTCTGCAGGCTATCATGTCGCTCATTCTCGATGCGGTGCGCGACTATGTCGACAGCCTGCCGCCCCATGTCGATGGCCATCCCTTGCTCGGCACAGCGCGGGGATCGTTGCTGTTTGAGGGGGCCTGGTCGGTCCGGCTGGCGGCGCAGGGTTTTCATGTCGTGCACAGCCATCCGCGCGGCTGGATCAGCTCCGCGCTCTATGTCTCGCTGCCCGCCCGGATGGGACCGGACAAGGCAGGTTGGCTGCAACTGGGCGCGCCGCCGCCTGATTTGCGGCTCGATCTGGCGCCTTATCTTGAAATCGAACCAAAGGCGGGCCGGCTGGTCTTGTTCCCGTCCACGCTCTGGCACGGCACGAACCCGTTCGATGACGGCGAACGCCTGACCATCGCGTTCGACATGCGCACGCCGCAGCGTTAAACCACCAGCTCCTCCAGCATCCGGCGCGAAACGATGCGCAGGCCGTCGTCATGGCGTTCGACGATCCCGCGCCGCAGCAGCGCGGCAAGTGCGCGCGACCCGGTCTCGCGCGTCGTGTGCACGCTGAGTGCCAGCGCCGAAATCACCGGAACTGGGCGGATTTGCCCTTCCGCATCCGCCAGTTGCAACAATGCCTTGTGAAAACGCCCGTTGGCCGAAAGCCCGATACGCGCCGCCATCCGGTCGAGCATCAGATCGAGCTGGCGCGCGAGCAGGGCAGCAACGCCCGAGCCGATCTCGCCATGTTCCCGCGCGAGCCGGGCAAGCTCGCTACTTGAGACCGCAAGCAGGCGTGTTTCCGCCAGGCTGCGTACGTCTGCCCGGTGGCTGGCTGCGTCCGGATAAGCCCCGAATATTTCCCCCGGCCCATGGCGGCATAACTGCGCCTGCTGCCCGTCGAATCCGAAAATTTCGGCGACAACCGCCCCTTCGATGACTAGGAAAAGCAGCGTTGAAGAATCGCCATGCCGGGCAATCATGCTGCGCGGTGGATAGTGCCGCTCGTGCATCACGCGCGCCAGTAACTGCGCACTTGGCTCGCTGCAACCGAAGCAGGCGGCGATGGCAGCGACATGGTGCGCGGTATCGCCTCTACTGCCCGCCGCCCCGCCGCCGTGCATCAGCCGGTCCCATCCAGCCAGACAGCATAAACGCCAACCGCACCGGCGACTGCATCGATCTCGCCCAAGGGCTCGATACGTGAGCAGCGACCTTCGGCCATCAGGGCCATGGCGGCACTTTGGCTGGCAAAAATCCGCCCCGGCCCGGCATTGCGCAGCAGCGCGGCAACTGTGCTGCGATCGCCATCGATCGTGCAATCAAGCGCCGCTTGTCCGCCCTCTGGGATCGCCGGGAGCGCCTGTGCCAAGCTGGCGTAGCCAATCGGGTCCGCAAAGGGTGCATCGCCGCCAAGTGCCAAAAGAAACAGCAGCACACCCTCGGCAAGATCGGGAGCCGGGTTGGACATTGCGTCTGGCACTGCCACGGTTCGAACCTGTCGGCCTGACTGCATCCAGGGGTCGTTGTCGATGCTTCTGCCTTCAGGCCCGACGCGCAAGCCGATGGCTTTGCTTTCGAGCAGGCTGGCATGGTGAGCAGCCATCCCCATGGCCTGATAGTCGGTGAGCCTGATGGCGGCATGGCTCATTTGCATAGTGTGGGAACACAGCGTGAGCGAATGGGCTTTGTCCAATATAGCATCGAAGCGCGCAGTCCATGCGTTGCCATAGGGCAGGACAGAGCTTTCGCGAAATGTTTCAATGTCGGTCGGGAGCACAGCATGCAGTTCGCCGCCTTGCGCCAATACTGCTTCGGCAATGATCAGATCGGCCCCTGCGGCCAGCGCCCCGAATGCAAAGCCGGGTGCCATTTCGGCGACAGCGTCACTGATCGTCTCCGTTGTGGTGCGGTCATCGGCTGCAATTCCCATGATGCCGCGATAATGCAGACTGGGTGGCGGTCGATGCGCGTCCAGCCAAACCGCGTCTGTCGCGGTCTTCGCCGATATTGCGGCGAACTGGCGTAGCGTGGCTGCATGATCCTCATATGCTAGAGGTGCCGCCTTGATCGCGCTGGCAAGGCTGGCTTGCGCCTCTGCTTCGCGACCCAACAGAAACAGCGCCTCCGCCCGCGTGGCCTCGCGCCAATAGGGTGTCTCGCCTTGCGCCGGATCGCCATCGATCAATGTCAGAACATCGCGCGCTATCGATGCTGCGCTGGCGCCGTCACCCGCAAACAGCGCCATGGCAGCAGCATTGATCAACGGATAGCTGTCGGGGCGGAGGCGCGCCGCTGCCGCATAGGCAGCACCTGCCTGCGCGTAAAGCGACGCACGCTCCGCCCCCGCCGCCTGTCGTGCCCTGTCTTTCAGTAGGCGGCCTTTGAGCGTCAGGGCGCTGACATTCTGCGCCTCTTCCAGCCCAGCTGCCAAAAAAGCGTCCCAAGCGCGCTGGGTTGCGCCGGTGCGGGCCAAGGCAAGTATGGGTGAAAGCGACGTCACGGATTATGGTTCGTTGCCCGCTCCATTGCCGGTATTGGGATCGATGATGATCGGCATATAATGCGATCCATATCCTCTTGTTCTGAAATGAATATTCATCGCATAAAGTTTGGCTTTTGCTGGGTCCTTATCGTCCAAGGGCTGAGCCTTTTCATCGGTAAAATGATTTTCCACCCGCATCATGCGGCCGCGCTTTGCCAGTTTTGTCTTCGTCAGATCCACGGTTTCTGCATTAAAAAAGGCATAGTTTTCTGCCATTTCCGCTTCGTTCACATCCAACGGGGTGAAAGAAATCAGATCGCCGGACTTGATCGTTATCTCGGGCGACTCGAGGAAAATGAAGATTTCATGTTGCGAATTGAAGCCGAACGGCGAGAAATCATCCACATCGAACGCAGAATTTTTTCGTTGGTAAGGGCCATGAGAGCGTAACGCCGGATCACTAAATTTCATGCGCGCTCCGCCTGCCGGTATTTTGGCCTCGAATATCTCAATTGCTTTTTTCATCCTCGAGTTTGTGTCGGGCAAATCCTTTGCAGAATAGCTGGCGTGATTGACGAAAAGCTTCCAGTCTTTAGCCAACTCAATGTGGACAAGTGTGATATAGGCCGGTCTGAATGGCGCAGGATTGCCGCCGTCATATTCTGGTGCCCCATGGGGATCCTTGCCCCACGGAAAACATTTGCCGGCAAACTTCACAATATCCTTCCGGTTCATTGTGGCGGACGCAGTTTCGCTACCTACTGCCGAGTTACAGCCAACCAAAACAGCCGACGTCCCTGCCGCTGCAATCACATGTCTGCGAGAAATTCCTTCACCCATCTCAATTCCCCTTATCAAATTTGGCAAGCATCGCGGACATGCGAGGCAGGCCTTCTCTATTGGAAGTTTTCGTGTTGCCGATCAGCGCTGCTGCTTCGTCGCGATAGCGGCGCCATCCGGTCCGCCCGGCGCTGCGCAGCGCGCGGGCCGTCAGGATGTTGGTGCGAATGCGATATTCCAACACGCTGAAGTCTTCCGGAAAGGCGACCGTAAGCCGCTCAAGCTGCCTGCGCGCCAGATCGAAATGGTAGGTTGCGGTGTCGGTCTGTCCTTGGGCCTCGGCTATCTTGCCAAGCCCGATTTGTGGCCAGGTCTGGATCACCTGATATTCTACATTGCGGGGGTCGGTCGCAACCAGCCGGTCGACGATCTGCTGCTCGGCCTTGCGGAGTTCCACTGCCTCGCCAAAACCCTGCGTCCTGACCAACGCATCGGAAAGCCAGCCATATCTGTTCGACAGCGCCTTCAATATCACGGCATTGTCAGCGTCCATCGCGACTGCGCGTCGCATCTGGGCAATGGCCTCACGGCAATGTTCGATTCCGCCTTTGACGTCCCGGTCGCCATTCATCAGAAATTCGCACATATTTCCATGCGCATAGCCCAGTTCCATCCAGCTCCTGACCGTTCCACTTTCAACCCGCGCCAAATCCTTTGCAAGCGCAAGATAGGCCGACCAATAACGGCCTGCGGTGTCGATGTCGGCATTGCGCCAGGCCGCATAGCCCATCCAATATTCGCTTTGGGCATGCGCAAAAATGGCATCAGGATTGCCGCGATGCGACTTCAGCAAATCGGTAGTCGCCTGATAGGCCGCCCCAAATTGTTTCTGGGCTTCCTCTATCTTGCCAAGCTTTTCCAGATCCTCGCCCATCAGGTGCATGACTTGCGCATCCAGCACACGCGACTTTACCGAGCCGCTGCCATAATAGGCTTTGGTCCGCGCATTCACAGCGCTCATGATGTCAAGCCGTCCCACGCCTTTCAGCTTCTCGCGCAGGTCGGTAAGCATATATTCGACCAAGCCCTCCGCCTCCGCCCTTTGCCGGGCGGCTTCGTTGCGGGCTTGAAGGGCAAGCGTGGTCATGATGGCCATGACTAGCATCGCGGCAAGCGCCGCTGCCGTGATCCACATCACGCGGCGCACGCGGCGCTGGGCGTCGCGCTGGATCAGCGCATCGAGCGGAACGCCTGCTATCCCAGCGATAATTTTCAGAAAACCCAGCGCTTCGCCATTGCCTTCGCGGCGCAGATCTGCGGCAAGCGGCTCGGTTCCATTGGCGGTCAGCGCCTCCGGGAAGGCATGATCCGGCTCGCCGCGCACCAGTGCCGCAAGCACCGGGCGATCGGGATGCAGTTTTTGGAAAAGCGCAATCTCTTCCCCCACCCAGTGCGATGCTTTGGCATCGGGTGAGCATATGACTATCAGCGCCTCGGCCTTCGCAATCGCCGCGCGGATGGCATCGGACAGGCTGGGCGCTGCGGCCAAATCCTCGCGGTCGCGAAAAATCTGGCCAAGGGCAGCATCACCCCCGGCGCGGGCATCGGCAATATGTTTGGGCAGCCGATAGCGTTCCAGCCTGGCCTGCAATTTCGCCGCTATCGCTGCATCGGCATGGGCATAGGAGAGAAATGCGGCGAAGCGGCGCTTGCCCTTCACATCCGTTGCTGCTGCCCCATCCGACATCGCCACCCCTCATGCGATTCGATAGGCAAAGGTTACAGCTTTTCGACCTGTGTTAAATGCCTAATTTGCGGGGCTAATTCTTGCACTGAGCCAGTCCTGGAGATTGGCAGTCTGGTCTGCAGTAAAGCGCAGGCCAAGCTTGGTCCTGCGCCACAAAATGTCTTCGGCGGTCTGCGCCCATTCCTGCTCGATCAAGTAGGTGACCTCTGCCTCGGTCAGGCCATGGCCGAACTCCATTCCCTTCTGGGCTGGCAAAAAGCGCGCGGCAATCGTGCCGTAGCTGCGTGCCAGCCGCTGTGCCGTCGCCTCATCCAGATAAGGAAAATCGGCAATAAGCTTTGCAGCAATTTCCCCCGCACCCCCCAGGCGAAAATCGCCGCCGGGCAGGGGTTGCGAGGCTGTCCATCCTTTGCCGTCAAGCTGCGGCAGCCAGCGCGCAAGCTGCGCGACCGCGCCTTCTGCAAGATGGCGATAGGTGGTGATCTTGCCGCCGAAAATGGACAGCAATGGCGCGCCACCCTCGGCATCACAATCGACGTCGAAACGATAGCCGCGCGATGCCGCCTCGGGCCGTCCGCTGCCATCATCGACCAGCGGGCGCACCCCGGCATAGCTCCAAATGACATCGGCGGGGGTCACGGGCTCGCGGAAATAATTGCTCGCACCGGCGCAGAGGTATGAAATCTCGGCGTCGCTTGCCTTTACCGGTTCGCCCGGTTGGTGGTCGGCATCGGTTGTGCCTACAAGCGTGAAATCATCCTCATAGGGAATGGCGAAGAAAATCCGGCCATCGGGGTTCTGGAAAAACCAGGCACGGGGATCGACGGGTTTGCGGGCAATGACGATATGCGAGCCGCGCACCAGCCGGATCCTGTCGTCAGCATCCCGCTCCACACCCGCTGCACGGTCGAGCAGCCCCAGTACCGAAGGCCCTGCCGCGTTGACCACAGCTTTGGCCCGCACGACCCCTTCCGAGGTTTTGATACGCCACAGCCCGTCCTTTCGCGTCATCGCGATAACCTCGCAGCGAGGGCGGATATCCGCGCCTTTATCGGCTGCGTCGCGGGCATTGAGCACGACCAGCCGGGCGTCGTCGACCCAGCAATCCGAATATTCGAACGCGGTCATAAAGCCCGGCTTCAGCGCCATACCAATGGGGTCATTGGCGAGATTGATCGTCCGCGTCGGCGGCAGCAATTTGCGCCCGCCGAGATGGTCATAGAGAAACAGCCCCAGCCGGATCAGCCAGCGGGGCCGCAAGCCCTTTCGGTGCGGCAGCACGAATCGCAACGGCCAGATGATGTGCGGCGCAATGTGCCAGAGCCGCTCGCGCTCCATCAGGCTTTCGCGCACCAGCCCGAATTCATAATGTTCGAGATAGCGCAAGCCGCCATGGATCAGCTTGGTCGAGCCCGATGATGTCCCGCTGGCAAGATCGCCGCGTTCGAACAACACGACCTTCGCGCCGCGTCCTGCCGCATCGCGGGCTATGCCGCAGCCATTCACCCCGCCGCCGACAATCGCCAGATCATATATCGCTTCGCTGTCGATCACAAAAAGGCCCATGCGACAAGCGTAGCACCTGCAAAGGCTGTCAGGGTGGCGAGGATTACCGGCAGCAATGCCTGCCAGCCATGATCGAGCAAAGCCTCCAGCCGCGACCGCATGGCCGTTGCTGTCACTGCAAAGAGCAGCAGCGCCTTTGATGCGATCAGGCCATATTCCTGCAGCTGCGACGGCATGGCTACAGCCGAGTTGGCGATGACCAAAGCGAAAAAGCCGAGGATGAACCAGGGCAGCTTCAGCTTGGCAGCGAGGCTCTTGGGCTTCCCATCGGCGCTGCCGATTGCAAAGCCGATTAGCGCGACGATCGGTGCGAGCAGCGCGACGCGCGACAGTTTGACAATCGTTGCCGTCTCGCCAGCCTCCTGGCTGAAACTATAGCCGCCGCCGAGCGCCTGCGCGACATCATGCACCGCAGCACCCATCAGGAAGCCTGCCTGCTGGTCGCTAAAATCCAGCGCCCTGGCGATTAGCGGATAGGTGGACATGGCAATCGCGCTGGCGAGCGCCACACCGACCAGTGTCAGCGTGAAATATTCATGATCCAGCCTTTTGCGCCCGATGAGCGCATAGATGGCAAGCGCCGCCGAAGCGCCGCAGATCGCGGTCGCACCGCCCCCCAGCCAGCCAGCATAGCGCCCCTGTCCGCCAAGGCGCGCGCCCAGCAAACCTGCGCCGAGCGTAACGGCCATCACCGCGACCAGCCCCGCAAAGGCCAGCGGCCCAAGCGCTCCTATTTGCATTGCGGTTACCTGCGTTCCCAGCAGCACAATGCCCCAGCGCAACCCCGATGTGCTGGCTATATCGAGACCTGCATGCACCTTTGGATTGGCAGAAACGAAATTCAACGCGAGGCCCAGCAGCAGCCCTGCCAAGATCACCGGCATGCCATAATGTTCGGAAAACCATGTCGCTGCTGCTGCGGCGATACCCACCATGACCAGCCCAGGCACATAATCGCGCAAGACCAGCTTGCGCGCTTTCGCGGCTGCGGCCTCCTGCTCGGCCAGCAGCACCTCGCCATAGAGGTCGGCGACATAATTGGTCTTTATGTCTTGCGGTGTCATACGCCCTTCTATAGGCATCCTTGCGAGGGATGCCAGCAGAAAGCGGGCTGGAAAGCAGGCCGGGGAGGGCCGAAACCATGAAGCCAGTCACACCCGCATTGCGCTGGACATTATTTGGCCTGCTGTGCGTCGCAGGCATTTTCAATGCAATGGACCGGCCGGTCATTGCGATTTTGAAACCCGACATGTCGGCTGACCTGGGCTGGAGCGACAGCGATTTCGCCAATCTGGCTTTTGTCACGCAAGTAGCTGCGGCCGTATCGTTCCTGTTTACCGGCTGGCTGGTGGACAAGCTCGGCGTGCTACGCTCGATGATCACTGGGGTGACGACCTGGAGCCTTGCAGCAATTGCGCATGGCTGGGCCTTTTTGGGCTGGCATGTTGTCGCCGCGCGGATCGGGCTTGGCGCAACCGAAGCGGTGCAGACGCCGCTGACGATCAAGACGGTGGCGACGCTCTTCCCGCCCGACAAGCGCAGCTTTGCCTTTGGCGTGGGAACGGCGATTGCCGGGATCGGCACGATATCGATGCCCTTCTTCATCCCTGTGATAGCCGCGATCTGGGGCTGGCGCGGGGCGCTGATCTTTGGCGGGTTGGGCGGCTTTGTCGTGCTTGCGCTCTGGCTGTGGTTTGCGCGCGGTGTGCGTTTTGACGACAAGGCCGAGGATGAGCATTTCGATTTTTCGGATGACGGTGCGCCCTATGGCCCGATCCTGCAGGACCGTCGGACATGGGCGATCGTGATTGCCAAGGCACTGTCCGATGCGACCTGGTGGCTGATCAATTTCTGGCTGCCCGATTTCTATCGCAAGGAATTCGGCCTCACGACCAGCGAGCTTGCCATTGCGCTTGCTATTGCCTTCATCGGCTCGGGCGCAGGCGCGCTGTTTGCAGGTTGGCTATCGACACGGCTGCTGGAAAGCGGCTGGAGTGTCAATCGCGTGCGCAAGACTGTCATGCTTGGCTCGGCCCTGATCGTGGTGCCGCTGCCTTTCGTGCTGACGCTCGACAGTTTCTGGCCGGTGGCGATCATGATGGGCGTGGTGATGGCGGGGCATCAGGGATTCTCGCTGTCTATCTTCTCCACTATCACAGACGTGGTTCCGCGAGGGAAAGTCGGACGCGTGACCGCTTTCGGCGCCTTCATGGGCAATATGGGCGGTGCGGCTATCCAGTTGGTGACGGGCGCGGTGCTGGCGGCGGGGCTGGGATTCACGCCGTTGTTCATTTTTGCGGCGGTGTCTTACCTGCTGGCGCTGGCTTGGTTGCATCTGCTGCTGCCGGTTATCCGGCGGGTGTGAACCTCAAACAGCCACTCCAACCCGCCCATCCCGAGCGAAGTCGAGGGACTAGTTCGAGCGAAGCCGAGAACTTTAAGTGCGCAAGGCCTCGGCTACGCTCGGCATAGTCCCTCGACTTCCACCAAAGGTGGAAGTTTATCCTGAGCGCCCGCCCTGCGGGCAGTCGAAGGGCTCGGGAATGCGGAAATGTGCTTTTCCCTGTCGTCGAGGGCGACGGCTTACCCAGCCTTCGCCAATCCATGCTCCTCGACCAGCTCCTGCAACTCGCCAGCTTCGTACATTTCCATCATTATGTCGCTGCCGCCCAGGAACTCGCCCTTGACGTAAAGCTGCGGGATGGTGGGCCAGTCTGAATATTCCTTGATGCCCTGCCGGATTTCCATGTCCTGCAGCACGTCAACGCTGGCAAATTCGACGTTCAGATGGTCGAGAATGGCAACCGCCTTGCTCGAAAATCCGCATTGCGGGAATAGCGGGGTGCCCTTCATGAACAGGACAACATCATTGCCCTTGACCAGTTCATCGATACGTTCGTTGGCTGACATGTTTTTAGCTCCTTTATTCGGGGACAGCAGTCGTCAGTTGCAACGCATGCAAAACGCCGCCCATGCGGCCGCCAAGTGCGTCATAAACCGCCTTATGCTGCTTCACCCGCGGCATTCCGGCAAAGGCCGAAGACACAACGCGCGCGGCGAAATGATTATTGTCGCCGGCAAGATCGGTAATCTCAACAGTCGCGTCGGGAAAGGCAGCCTTGATCATGCCCTCTATTTCGTCGGCGGCCATTCCCATGTCGGTCAGGCCTGCTCGATAAACTGGCGGCGCGCCTCAACCATTTTTTCATCGAGCGCGGCGCGGATTGCCGCGTCATCACTTTCGACCCCGGCGCTGGTCAGGTCGCCGAGCAGCTTGCGCACGACATCCTCATCGCCCGCTTCCTCAAAATCCGCCTGCACGACCGATTTAGCATAGGCGTCCGCCTCTTCGGCAGTCAGCCCCATCTGCTCGGCTGCCCATAGGCCAACGAGCTTGTTGCGCCGCGCGGTGATCTTGAACTGCATTTCCTCATCATGCGCGAATTTGTTTTCAAAGGCGGTTTCGCGATTGTCGAAGGTGGTCATGGCTGCGTCCTGCTCTGGGTGGGAAATAGTGCTTACGGCCCTGCCAAACAAGGGTGGCTTGTGCAAGGATCGTCATGCAATCATTTGGGCAGCGCCGCAGGCGCTGCACGCAAAAAGGAAAATAAGGAAGAAGGAGCTGGTCGTAAGCTTGGCTTGCGGACGATCGCTGCTTCTTCCTTTTTCTCCTTATTCCTTGCAAGCCTGCCTGCGGGCTTGCCCTGAATCGATGGCACTATGTCAAATGGTAACAACCAATTTTCCGGTCGCCTCGCGGTTGCCAAGCATGGCGATTGCCTCGCCGCCGCGCTCCAGCGGATAGGTGGCGGAGATGCGGGGCTTGATCGCGCCCTTTGTGTAAAGGTCGAACAATTGTGCGATGTTGGCGTGGTTCTTCTTCGGATCGCGTGCGGCAAAGGCACCCCAGAACACCCCGCACACATCGCAGCTTTTCAAAAGCGTCAGGTTGAGCGGCAATTTGGCGATGCCAGCTGGAAAGCCGACGACCAGGAATTTGCCTTCCCAGCCGATGGCGCGCACGGCAGGTTCCGAATAATCGCCGCCGACCGTGTCATAGACGATATTATAGCCATCGCCGCCTGCCGCAGCCTTGAACGCATCGGCCAATGCCTTTGACTGGTCGCGGTCAAAGGGCTGGCGCGGATAGACAACCACTTCGTCGGCACCGGCGGCGCGGGCAATCTCCGCCTTGGCCTCGCTCGAGACCCCTGCGACGACGCGCCCGCCCCAGGCCTTGCCAAGTTCGATCGCGCTGATCCCGATGCCGCCTGCACCGCCCAGCACAAGGATGCTGTCGCTCGCCTTGATATGCGCACGATCGAGATAGGCGTGGGCGCTGGTACCATAGGTCATCAGCAGCGAAGCGCCATCCTCGAACGGCATTGCGTCGGGCATTTTGAAGCAGTTGAAGGCACTGACCGCGACTTTTTCGGCCAATCCGCCATTGCCGCACAGCGCAATCACAGGGTCGCCGACGGCAAAGCCACTCACCCCTTCACCGACCGCCTCGACTACGCCCGCAACCTCGCCGCCGGGGGCAAAGGGGCGGGGCGGCTTGAACTGATATTTATCCTCGATGATCAGCACGTCGGGATAGTTGATCGATGCAGCCTTGATGGCAACCACGACCTGTCCGGCACCTGCCACAGGATCGGGCAATTCGCCGAGCACAAGCGTTTCGGGGCCGCCGATTGCGGTGGATAACAGGGCTTTCATGCAGGTTTCCTCTCGATCAAATTTGCCTTTTCCTTAGCGATTTCGATTAGCGTTGCAATCGCCCGACGCTTTCGATTTTGATGTAAAAAAGGCGCGAAGACACAAAGGCTCAACGGTGTAGCGCAACGCCATTGTGCCTTTGCGTCTTTGTGCCTTTTTTACATTTATTCCGGTTTCACCGGATTAAGCTGAAGCTGGGATCAGCCAGGGTTTCTCCGCACCGACCTCTGCCTCATAAGCGGAAATGGCGTCCGCGCTCGACAACGTGAGGCCGATTTCATCGAGGCCGTTCATCAGGCAATGCTTGCGGAACGGGTCGATCTCGAAGGTGTAGCGGTCCTGGAACGGCGTCGTCACCACCTGGTTTTCGAGGTCGACATGAATGGGGTCGCTTTTCGCAACCTCCATCAAACGGTCGATGGCCTCTTGCGGCAGCACCACGGTCAGCAGGCCATTTTTGAACGCATTGCCCGAAAAAATGTCGGAGAAGCTTGGCGCGATGACCGCCTTGATACCCATATCGCCAAGCGCCCATGCCGCATGCTCCCGGCTCGACCCGCAGCCAAAATTATCGCCCGCGATCAGGATGGGCGAGCCTGCATATTTGTCGCTGTCGAACAGATTGCCCGGCTCGTTGCGCAACGCCTCGAATGCGCCCCTGCCCAATCCCTCGCGGCTGATCGTTTTCAGCCAGTGCGCTGGGATGATAATGTCGGTATCGACATTTTTCTGACCAAACGGATAGGCTTTGCCGTGGATGGTGTGGACGGGGGTCATGTCATCATCTCCCGCACATCGGTCAACCTGCCCGTCACCGCCGCCGCTGCTGCCATGGCAGGCGAAACCAGATGCGTCCGCGCGCCTGGACCCTGCCGCCCGACGAAATTGCGGTTCGACGTCGAGGCGCATCGCTCGCCCGCTGGGACCTTGTCGGGGTTCATGCCAAGGCAGGCGGAGCAGCCGGGTTCGCGCCATTCGAGGCCAGCGTCGATAAAGATGCGGTCGAGGTCCTCTGCTTCGGCTTGCGCCTTCACAAGGCCGCTACCCGGAACGACGATGGCCCATTTGACATTTGCCGCCTTCTTCCGCCCCTTCAGCACGGCGGCGGCGGCGCGCAGGTCTTCGATGCGGCTGTTGGTGCAGCTGCCGATGAAGATATTCTGCACCTCGACCTCTGTCATCGCGGTGCCCGGGGTCAGGCCCATATAGGCAAGGCTCTTGGCCGCGGCTTCCTGTTTCGATGGATCGGCGAAGCTCGCCGGATCGGGCACGACGCCGGTGATCGGCAGCACATCCTCGGGCGAGGTGCCCCAGGTTACGCTGGGTGCGATATCGGCGGCATCGATCACCACAACCTTGTCATAGGCGGCGCCCGGATCGGTCGCCAGACTGCGCCACCAGGCGACAGCCGCATCCCAATCCGCTCCCTTGGGCGCATAGGGGCGGCCCTTTATCCAGTCGAACGTCTTGTCATCGGCGGCGATTAGCCCCGCGCGCGCGCCATGTTCGATTGCCATATTGCTGACCGTCAGGCGGCCCTCGATCGAGAGTGCGCGGATCGCGTCTCCGGTATATTCGATGACATAGCCGGTGCCGCCCGCCGCGCCGAGCACGCCGGTGATGTGGAGCACGATGTCCTTGGCCGTCACACCCGGGCCGATTGTGCCATCAACGCGCACTTCCATGGTTTTCGAGCGTTTCAGCTGCAGCGTCTGCGTCGCCAGCACATGCTCGACCTCGCTGGTGCCGATGCCGAATGCCAGCGCGCCCAGCCCGCCATGACAGGCGGTATGGCTGTCGCCGCAGACGATGGTTGTGCCGGGCAGCGAAAAGCCTTGTTCGGGCCCGACGACATGGACAATGCCCTGCTCGCGGTCGGTCGCACCGATATAGCGGATGCCGAATGCGGGCGCATTGGCCTCCAGCGCGGCGAGTTGCTGCGCGCTTTCGGGGTCGGCAATGGGCAGGCGGTTGCCGTTGGCGTCCTTCCGTGGCGTCGTCGGGAGATTATGGTCGGGAACTGCCAGCGTCAGGTCTGGCCGCCTAACCGTCCGCCCGGCCGCACGCAGTCCTTCAAAGGCTTGCGGGCTGGTTACCTCATGGACAAGGTGGCGGTCGATGAACAGGATCGCCGTGCCGTCGTCGCGGCTGGAGACGACATGCGCATCCCAGATTTTTTCATATAATGTTCGCGGCTGTGCCATGCGGTCGCGGTCCCGTTCCTTCTCGGCTTTCCTTTGCGGCAATGGCAAAAAAAGGCAAGTTTTGCCCGCGCATGTTATGGAAATTGTCACAATCGCGTCTTATAACTGACAATCATGTCAACACTCTCCCACCTCTTCCCGATCAGGATCGTTCCCGAAGATATCGATTTCATGGGGCATGTTAACAACAGCCGCTATCTGAACTGGGTGCAGGATGCGGTGCTGGAACATTGGCGCAAACTCGCGCCGCCAGAGGCTGTCGCGGCGCGTGCTTGGGTCGCGCTGAAGCATGAAATCAGCTACCGCCGTCCTGCGTTTCTGGGCGACAAGGATGTCGTTGCGACCACCGTGCTGGAAAGCATCCAGGGCGCGCGGGCTTTTTACGAAACGGTGATCAAGCGCGGCGAGGAAGTATTGGCCGAGGTCAAATCGAGCTGGTGCTGCATCGATGTCACCACATTGCGGCCTGCGCGGATCAACGCAGATATTGCAGCCTATTTCTTTCCGAAAGCCGATTGAGCGGCTATAGGCTGCTGCGTGACATCGGCACAAACTTTCCATCGACAGCGGTTGATCGGCCTTGGATTGGCGGGAATCATGTTCTCCGTCTGGCTGGGTGTGCATATCTGGGCGATGTTTATCTTCCACATTGAGGGGGCGGGCTGGCTGCTGGTGCCCTTCATCTTCGCGCTACAATGCTGGCTTTCGGTCGGCATGTTCATCGTTGCGCATGACGCCATGCATGGCAGCCTTGCGCCCGGAAAACCCGGCCTCAATTCAGCCGTCGGCGCCGTCGTACTGTTCCTCTATGCAGGCTTTGGCTGGCGCAAGATGCGCGATGCCCATCTCGAGCATCACAAGGCGGTGGGAACGGCAGGCGATCCCGATTTCAATGCCGACAACCCGCGCGATTTCTGGCCCTGGTATGCGCTGTTCCTGCGGCGTTATTTCGGCTGGCAGTCGATGACCTTTGTCTGGACCGTGGTGTTGACCTATTTCTTCATCGCCGATGTCCCGCCCGAAAATATCGCCTTGCTCTATGGCTTTCCCGCCATCGCGTCATCGTTGCAGCTTTTCTACTTCGGCACCTATCGCCCGCACCGGCATGAGGCGCAGGGCTTTGCCGATCATCACAATGCCCGCACCAATGACTATGGCACGCTCGCATCGCTTTTCAGCTGCTTCCATTTCGGCTATCATCACGAACATCATCTTTCGCCGGGCGTTCCCTGGTGGGGACTGCCGAAACGGCATAGAGACTATCTGAACGAGCGTGCGCTGTGACGACTTTTGAAATTGTGCTGATTGTGGTGGCGATGGTGATCGTCATGGAATGGGTGGCCTGGGCCAGCCACAAATATATCATGCATGGCTGGGGCTGGGGCTGGCACCGCGACCATCATGAACCGCATGACAATTTGCTCGAAAAGAATGACTTGTTCGGCATTGTCGGCGCGGCGATTGCAATCAGCCTGTTTACCATCGGCTATTTTGTCTCGGACGCGATCTGGTGGGCAGGGGTCGGGGTGACCGTTTACGGCCTGATCTATACCTTCGTGCATGACGGCCTCGTCCATCAGCGCTATTTCCGTTGGGTGCCCAAGTCGGGCTATGCCAAAAGGCTGGTACAGGCGCACAAGCTGCATCATGCAACCATCGGCAAGGAAGGCGGGGTTTCGTTCGGCTTCGTCTTTGCGCGCGATCCCGCCAAGCTGAAACAGGAATTGAAGGCGCAGCGCGAGGCGGGCGTAGCCGTGGTGCGCGACGCCGCGATCTGACTGTCTAAGTTAACCGCAGTCCTGAGCCTGTCGAAGGACGATTTCTTGCATCAACGCCACATCTCGAGACGCCCTTCGACAAGCTCAGGGCTACGGTCAATTCTGCTTATCCATCTCGCGCATTACCGTCTGCATATGTTCGGCAAAGACGCGCGCACGCGCCAATGGCTGTCGCCCTGCAGGAAAAATCGCCCATAGATCGACCGAGGGCAGTTGATAATCGTCGAGCCGCGTTTCGACCCAGCGATTTGAAATGGCATCGCTCGCCGACCATTGCGAGACGATGGCAAAGCCGATGCCTGCAAAAACCGCTTCCCGCACGCCTTCCAATGCATTGACGCGCAGTTTGGGCGCCAAACGGACGAGCTCGGTCTTGCCATCCTGTGCGAACACCCAATCGGTGCCGCCCGGCGCAGAACCATAGGCGATGAAGGGCAGACGGCCAAGGTCATCGGGGCTTGCGACATCGGGCTGCGTGCGCCAGAAATCGCGCGAGCCGACGACCTGTCTTCGCCCCTCTGCGATATGCGTCGCGACCATGCTGCTGTCGGCAAGCGCACCGGCACGAACCGCTACATCGATGCCTTCCTCGACCAGATCGATCCGCCGGTCATCGAGAACCAGATCAAGGTCGAGCGCGGGGTGCGCCGCCATGAAGGCAGACAGCGTCGGGATGATATGCAACCGGGCAAATGTCACGGGTGCACAAATGCGCAATCGCCCGGAAAGCGCCGCGCCCGCGCCTCGCGCCGCCGCTTCCGCTTCTTCGGCAGCGTCGAGCGCGGCCTTGGCGCGGTCGTAAAAGGTCCGGCCTGCATCGGTCAAAGTGAGCGCGCGGGTGGTGCGGGTAATCAGGCGAACACCAAGCCAACCCTCCAACTGCGCAACCGCTTTCGACACGGCAGGCTGCCCTTGCCCGAGCACGCGCGCAGCAGCGGAAAAGCTTCCCGCCTCAACCACGCGAATGAACTGCGCCATCGCCGCTAACCGATCCATATATTCCCCTTCAGCATAAATGATATCGCTTCGACCTGACTTCTGCAAGCGACCGGAATGGGTCATTTGTCATCCATCGACGGCACACCCTCTCCCGCCGCCGTATTGAGAAGGAGAATGACAATGACGAAATTCGATCTTTATTCGGTTGAAACCGCTCCCGAAGGCTCGCGCGAAAAACTTGCCGAGGTGACAAAGGCCTGGGGTTTCACGCCAAAGCTGCATGGCATGCTGGCCGAAAGCCCGGTGGCACTGAAAGCCTATGACCAGCTGTTCGGGCTGGTGGCTGAATCCACCCTGACGCCGGTTGAACAGCAGGTTGCCTATCAGGCGATCAACGTGCTTCACGAATGCGAATATTGCACGGCTGGCCACACTTTCCTGTCGCGCAATGCCGGCGTTCCCGAAGATGCGATCCAGGCGCTGCGCAACGAAACGCCGATTGCCGATGCCCGGCTGCAGGCGCTGCGCGTCTTTGCCGAAACCGTGGTACGCGAACGGGGTTTTGCGAGCGATGCGCAAATCGATGCGTTCATCGCCGCCGGTTTTACCCGCGCCAATGTACTCGAAATCGTCACGATCATCGCGACCAAGACGATCAGCAATTACACCAACCATCTGACGAAGACGCCGAAGGAAGATTTCATGGCTGACCCGTCGCTGGCCTGGGTCGCTCCCCGCAACCGTGTGAAGGCGGCCTGAGCTTTCCCCCCGGCCCGGCGGCCACTCCCCACCCCTCCCTGCCGCCGGGCCACCTTTTTCAAAGGAGCTTGAGATGAACATCACCATTTTGGGCCAGGGCGCGATGGGTTCGCGCATGGCGGACCGGCTCGATGCCGCAGGCCATGCCGTTACCCGCTGGAACCGTAGCGGAGCCACGCAGACTCCGCGCGGAGCCGTGGCCGATGCCGATATCGTCATCGCCATGGTGCGCGATGACGAAGCCTCGCGCGCTGTTTGGCTTGGTCCGGATGGCGCACTCGCAGGCATGAAGGCCGGCGCACTGGCCATCGAAAGCTCAACCTTGACCGTCAAGTGGGTCAAAACATTGGCCGGGGAAATGACCGCAGCCAACCGCGACTTTCTCGATGCGCCGGTCCTTGGCAGCCGCCCGCAGGCAGAGGCGGGCCAGCTGATCCACCTGATTGGCGGCGATGCCCCGCTGGTCGATCGCGCAAAGCCCGTGCTTGCGCAAATCGGCGGAGCGCAGCTTCATGCAGGGCCCGTCGGCAGCGGCGCGGCGCTCAAACTCATTGCCAATACCCTATTCTGCATTCAGGTCGCGGCGCTGGCCGAATTGCTTGGCCGCATGCCCTCGCTGGGCCTCGATCCGACGGCTGCAATCGACCTACTAGGCAATACGCCCTTGCTCAGTCCGGCTGCCAAGGGTGCCGCTGGCTTGATGTTAGCCGATAAGCGCGATGCCATGTTCCCGGTGGATCTGGTGGCCAAGGATTTCGCCTATGCCATTGGCGACAACGCCAAAGCCATGCCGGTCGCAACTGCGACGCTTTCGGTGTTCGAGGCAGCAAAAGCCGCTGGCCTCGCTGACTCAAACCTGACCGCCATTTCCACCCTTTACGAACGGAACTAAACCATGCGCACCACCCCGTCCCGCTGGTACACGCCCTGGCTTGCCGGCATTTCAGGCTTCGTTCTGACCGCTGCGCTACAGGCCACACCCTATTGGCCCCAAAGCAGCGAGGCCCCTGTCGTGACGATAACGCTCGAACGTTAGGGCAGGATGGCATTACATTAAACCGTTCGCCCTGATTAGCCGAAGCCGCATGGCTGAGGCGTATCGAAGGGGCGTTCACCTTCGGTGGCCTTCGGCTCCGATACGGCAGTTGAGCTTCGCCCGCCTTCGGCTCCGCATTCGCTCAGCACCTACTCAGGACAAACGGTGTTATAATGTAAAGTCATCACACGCTAAGCCTCCGGTCGCCGCCACAGCCAGCTGCCGCAGATAATGGCTACAACCGCGGGGATCAGCGACCAGGGCAGGCTGAGCATCAGAAATCCGACCGCGATGCTGGCGGCAAAGGCGGCGGTGGCAGAGAGTTTGGCCCGCCTGCTGACCACGCCCTTTTCGCGCCATGCGACCAGATGTGGGCCATAGCGCGGATGGTTCATCAACCTTGCTTCGAGGCGCGGGCTGCTGCGCGCAAAGCAGAATGCGGCGAGGATATAGAGCGGGACGGTCGGCAGCAGCGGCACAAATATGCCGACGCTGCCCAGCGCCATCGACGCGAAGCCAGCCGCCAGATAAAGCCGCCGCTTGATCAATATTGGTGCACTGCCTTGGTCACATAATAGCTGTCGAGGCCTTCGGGTCCGCCCTCGCTGCCAAAGCCCGATTCCTTCACGCCGCCAAAGGGGGCATCGGGCACAGAAATGACAAAGCTGTTGATCCCGACCATGCCGGTGTCGAGCGCATCGGCGACCAGATTGGCCTGCCGCCCGTTTTCGGTAAAGGCATAGGCCGCCAATCCAAAGGGCAGGCGGTTGGCTTGTTCGATCGCTTCATCGAGCGTTTTGAAGGGCCGCATGAGGGCAACCGGACCAAAGGGCTCGTCCTCCATCACATCGGCGCTCATCGGTACATCGGCGAGCACGGTCGGCTGGTAGAAATTGCCCGTCTCGCCGCGCAACCCGCCGGTCAGGAGGCGCGCGCCTTTGGCCGTGGCATCGGCAACCAGTTTCTCGATCGCGGGCGGGCGGCGGTCATTGGCAAGCGGGCCCATCACTGTGCCTGCATCAAGGCCATTGCCGACCTGCACCTTCGTCGTCGCCTCGGCAAAGCCCGCGACAAAGCGGTCGTAAATCCCCTCCTGCACATAGAAGCGCGTGGGCGAGATGCAGACCTGGCCTGCATTGCGGAACTTTGTGGTCGATGACAGGGCGATGGCCTTGTCGAGATCGCAATCGTCGAAGATCAGCACCGGGGCATGACCGCCCAGCTCCATTGTCGTGCGCTTCACTCCATCGGCGCACAGCTTCAGCAGATGCTTGCCGACCGGAACCGAGCCGGTGAAGCTGACCTTGCGGATGATCGGCGAGGCGATCAGCTGGCGGCTGACCATGTCGGGCACGCCATAGACAAGCTGCGCGACATGGCCCGGAATACCGCCATCGATCACGCACTGCATGATGGCGCTGGTCGAGGCCGGGGTCTCCTCGGGCGGCTTGGCAATGATCGAGCAGCCTGCGGCAAGCGCGGCGGCCATTTTCTTGCACATCAGGTTTACGGGGAAATTCCACGGGCTGAACGCCGCGACGGGGCCAACGGGCTGTTTCAGCACCAATGTGCGCTGCCCGGTAGGCCGCACCAGCACCCGGCCATAGCTTCGCTTTGCCTCTTCGCAGAAATAGTCGAACTGCGCGGCGCAGGACAGCGTTTCGGTGCGCGCCTCGGCAAGCGGCTTTCCCTGCTCCATGGTCAAAAGTACCGAAATTACCTCGGCGCGCTCACGGATCAGCGCTGCGACCTTGTGAAGCTTCGCGGCACGTTCGGTAACATCGACATGGCGCCATTCGGCAAAACCCATCGCGGTCGCCTCCAGCGCCTCCTCAAGATCGGCGGCGGTCGCGAGCGGAAGCTGCCCCAGTGTCTCGCCAGTCGCGGGATTTATCACATTATGGACATCGCGGCCTTCGCCTTTGCGCCAGCTGCCGTTGATGTAAAAGCCGAGGTCGGTGGGGTAGGTCATGAAAGGCTTCCTGATCGGATATGTCGGCATCGCCTTAGGCCTGCGCAAGAGCGAAGGGAACCCCCGCAGGGGCAAATCTTAACTTGCTGTTTACCCTGTTTGCCTAGCAAGTCTGCCATGGGGCGCGAGGCGAAGACAATGGGATTGGCAGGCTGGCTGCGGGCGTGGCTCAATCCGCCTGTGCCTGCGCATATCAGTGCCGCTTTGCAACAGGCGCAGTTTGACAGTGTACGCAAGCAGGTGCCGATGCTGCTTGCCGTAGCGGCGCTGAACACTGCGATCATCATGTCGGTCTGCGCGCATGAGAATCTGCCCCCGTCGCACTATATGTGGATGACCGGGCTGATCGGCTATTGCGTGATCCGCATCTGCATCTGGGTCCACCGGCTGCGAAAGCCCATCGATCCGCGCGATATTCCGCGACTGCTGCGCATCAATGTTGCCGCGTCGCTGATCATGATGACCGGGCTCGGTATCGCAACAACCTACACATTCATTGCCGGCACCTTCCAATCGATGCTGCTGATCCCGATGTCGCTGGGCTTTGGCGCAACCTCGATCGCGCATTGTCTCTATACGCTCCGCCCTGCTGCAATCGGGACCATATTGATCGGGCTGTTTCCCAGTTCGACCGCGATGATCATCATGGGTCCGTTCGAGGCGCAGATGCTGGGCGTTGCGATGATCAGCGTAGGCATATTGATGGTGCGCTTTGTCTCGGAACAATATCGGCAGCTGATCACCAGCCTGCTGCTTGCCGCCGAAAACCAGCAGCTCGCGCTCACCGATCCGCTGACGGGGCTTGGCAACCGCCGTGCGATGATGGCTGCGCTTGATACCGAACTGGCCGCGGGCACCCGCTTTGCCGTTGCGCTGATCGACCTGGATGGTTTCAAACAGGTCAATGACAGCCTTGGGCACCAGGCAGGCGACCAGTTGCTTGTCGAGGTCGCCAATCGCCTGTCCGGCCATATCGCTCAGGGCGATGCCGTCGGCCGACTGGGCGGGGACGAATTTTTGATTCTGTTCCGGAATGTGGCGGGGAAAGATGATTGCGACGCGCGCGCTGCGACGATGCTTGCTGCGCTGGGCCAGCCGGTGACCTATGCGGGAAAGCCGGTGAAATTCGGCGCGAGCCTTGGCTTTGCGATCTGCGGCATCGATGCCAGCGATGGCGAGGCCTTGCTGCAACATGCTGACCGCGCCCTCTATGCAGCAAAGCGTGGCGAGGCCGCCTTTGCCGATCAGCGCGCACCCGCCATCGCGGCCTAATGCGCGAGCAGGACCGGGATTTTCGTTTCGGCCAGCACATAATGGGTCACACCGCCGAACAGCGCCTCGCGCCAGCGGCTATGGCCATAGGCACCCATGACGAGCAGGTCCGCGCCCAAATCCTTTGACGCTACCACTAGCACCTCTTCGATCGTCCTGCCGCCTTTTGCCAAGGGCAAGATGTCGGCTTTAATGCCGTGGCGGGCAAGATAGCTTGCCGCATCGCTCTGCGGAAAATCCGCAGGATCGGCATCGACGCTAGCAATCTTCACCGAGGTGCAAGCTGCCAGCAGGCTGGTTGCCGACCGGATGGCAAAGCTCGCTTCGGGACCGCCATCATAGGCGATCATCGCGGTCCCCAGCGACAGTTTGGCAACGCCCGGTGGCACGGCCAGCACGGGGGTACGGCTGCTCATAGCGAGATCGCCGACCAGCGAGCGCCCCGGCTGCCCGGCGCCGCGTCGGTCATTGTCGAGCGACACTATGGCAAGGTCGGAAAACCGCGCGACTTCGGCCAATATTTCGACCGTCGACGCGCTATCGATGGCTTGCCAGTCCCAGACGACACCCTCATTGGCAAGATCGGCTTCGACCCAGCTTTTTAGCTCCGCACGCGCTTTCTCCGCTGCGGCATAGGCCTGTGCGATAAAATGCGCGCCGCCCGCCATGTCAAAGGCAACAAAGTCCTGGGCAAGGCAGGGTTGCACCAGCGTCAGGTGCGCATCCAGCGTGCGGGCAAGGTCAACGGCAAGCTCCAACCGGCCGTCAAATCCGTCGTCATGGCCCACATGCAACATCAACGATTTCATAGATTTTCTCCTGTCTGTTTCAGGCAATTTGCCTCGTCGCGGAGGTACAGTCATTGATCGGGATCAAAGGGGCTTTTCATTATTTACCCGCGCTGCCAGCCTGCGCCGCAAAGGAGATGGAATTTATGCAGCGATTCGAAACCATTGCCGATGGCTTGCGCTTTCCCGAGGGGCCGGTCGTCATGCCCGATGGCAGTGTCATCCTGACCGAAATCGAACAGGGAAAGATCACCCGCGTTCTGCCCGACGGCACCAAGGAGACCGTCGCGCACACCGGCGGTGGGCCCAATGGCCTTGCGCTCGGCCCCGATGGCAAGCTCTATTGCTGCAACAATGGTGGCTTCGAATATGTCGAGGCAAATGGCTATCTCGCGCCGCATGGCATTGCGAAGGATTATTTGGGCGGGCGGATCGAACGGATCGATATCGCAACCGGTGCTGTAGAGCTTTTGTATAGATCAGGCGACCATGGCTGCGTCCTGCGCGGCCCAAACGACATTGTCTTTGATGAACATGGCGGCTTCTGGTTCACCGATCATGGCAAGGTCGATTATGAAAAGCGCTGCCACGACATTGTCGGCATATTCTATGCAAAGACCGACGGCAGTTTCTGCGAGGAAGTGGTCTTTCCAAGCTACAACCCCAATGGCGTTGGCCTCTCGCCCGATGGCAAGACGCTTTATGCAGCCGAAACCTATACCTGCCGCCTGACCGCGTTCAACATCGTTGCACCCGGAAAGGTCGATGATGCTGCAGGTCCGGGAGGCCCCGGCATCCCGCTCTATCGGCCTGCGGGCTATAAATTTTTCGACAGTCTTGCGGTCGAGGCGAGCGGCAATATCTGCGTCGCGACCATCGGCGAATGCGGGATCAGCGTCGTATCGCCCGCAGGCGAGCTGGTCGAATTTGTCGCCACCGACGATATCTTCACCACCAACATCGCCTTTGGCGGGCCGGACATGATGGACGCTTATATCACGCTTTCGGGCAGCGGGCGGCTGGTCAAGACGCGCTGGGCGAGGCCGGGACTGAAGCTACAGTTTGAGGAGTAAACAGTGCTATATCTTAAAAACGTGAAAATTGTCCGAGACACCAATGGAGTTAGTCTCGAAATTGCAGGGCGACAGCTATTCGGAGGATGTCTTTCAGAACTCGAAATTGAAACTCAGATTGATATTTTAAGGTCAGAACTTGATTTTATCGCACGAAAAATGAAGGCGAAATTGCCGAAACAACAAAGTATTTTCGGTGAACGATAAAACTCGCATCATAGCAATTCTATGTTTTACGGCCGTTTTGATCGTGGCAATGTTGACCTATTGTTCGCCCTATCAGAGCTGCGTCCGAGAGCAAACGAAGCAGGGAATGGGAGCCTATGCTGCCACAACATGTGCGCAGTTAACAAATTGAAAGAAAGATAATTTTATGAACGCATGGGCAATCGACATCGACCGCGACGATGTGACCAAAGCGGAAATCGTGTCTGCCGATACATCGGTCGGCCATGGCGAGATACTGGTCCAGATCGACAGCTATGCGATGACCGCGAACAATGTGACCTATGCAGTTTTCGGAAAGCCTGCTGGGCTATTCGGCAATGACCAAGGCTATTGGGATTTCTTTGCCGAGCGCAACGCGGCGGGGCGGTTGCCGGTCTGGGGCTTTGCGACGGTGCTGGTCAGCGATATCGAGGGGGTCGCGCCAGGCGATCGCTTCTACGGCTATTATCCGATGGCGAGCCATGCCGTGCTGGTGCCGGGAAATATCAATGCAAGTGGCTTTACCGATGTCACACCGCGCCGCACAACGCTTCCGCCGATTTATAACCAATATCAGCGCATCGATGCGCTCGGCGATTATCGCTCCGAACATCATGATTATTGGCCGGTTTTCCGCCCGCTGTTCCTGACAGGCTGGCTGATCGCCGACCAATTTGAGGATGAGGGCGATTATGGCGCCGCGCAGATCCTGATCGCCAGCGCGTCGAGCAAGACGGCAATCGGGCTTGGCTACAGCATGAAACTGCGCGCGCACAGGCCGCAGACCATCGGCCTCACCAGCAGCGCCAATGCCGAGGCGCTGGCGGCGATGGGTATTTACGATCGCGTTGTCGCCTATGACGATATTGCCGCGCTGGTCGATCCCTCGCTGCCATCGGCACTTGTCGATATGGCAGGCAATGGAGCGGTCACGCGTGCCGTGCACGAACATCTGGGCGATGGGCTCAAATATTCGATGATTGTTGGCAAATCCCACTGGGATGCAGCGCCGGAGATGGGCGCGCTTCCTGGTCCGGAACGCCAAGGCTTTTTCGCCCCCGCCCGCAGCCAGAAACGCATTGCTGATTGGGGCGGCAAGGGGCTCGCCGAGCGGCTGGCGGCGGAATGGCTGGGCTTCATGGAGGTTGCGCCGACAATCGCGATAATCGACAGGCGAAGCGGGGCTGAGGATGCCTTGTCCGCCTATCATGAGGTTTTGGATGGCAAGGCCGATCCCAAGGCCGGGATTGTCATCACGCCCTAAGCTGTCAATCGCCTGTCAAGATTTGGATGTTAAGGGTGAGGCGTCAACAGGGAGCCAGAATGATGGACCTGGTCGAGCAGTATCGAACCGAAGGCTATGCGGTCATCCGCCGCCTGATTGCGCCGTCAGAAGTCGCCGAAATTGCAGCTGCTTGCAATGCCGCCCATGCCGAGGGGATCGCGCATCAGCGCAGTTTCCGGCATGGCAACCTGCACTATCGCCTCGATCATGGCGAAGTACGCATGGTGCAATGGGCGTCGCGCGACCATGCGGCGCTGGGTGCATTCCGCATCGATCCGCGCATATCGCGGTTGCTTGAGCCCTTTCTGGGCGGCGATATTAAACAGATCATCAATCAGGTGCACTGGAAGAAACCCGGTGGGCGCGGCGATTTTGCCTTTCACCAGGACAGCCGGTTTCGGCGTCCCGCCCATGCCTATCGCAATCTGGCGCAAAGCTATGTGCAGACCGGCCTTGCCATCGATCCGCACAATCCGCTGTCGGGTGGGCTGCAATTCGTTCCCGGCAGCCATTTGCTGGGCGATCTCAGCATGGCCCTCGACAATGAGGTGATGGCTAACCGCCCATCCGATGAGCAATTGGCCGCAGCGGGACTGGACCCGGCAAATATCGTCAGCCTCGATCTCGAACCCGGCGACTTCGTGCTATGGAGCCCCTATCTGGTCCACGGTTCGGCGACCAACAATGCCGACCATTTCCGCCGTTTCTACATCAACGGCTATGTCCGCGCCGCCGATTGCGACCGCGGCGAATGGGCGTTCCGGGGCGGGATGCCGGTGCCGTTGCCTGAGGAACAGGCGCTTGTGCATTTCGAACAATTATACGAAAGGCCCGAACCGCATTATCTGTAAGGGGTTCGTGTGGCCTATTCTCATGTCATTTTCGATTTCGGCGGGGTGATTACCTCGTCACCGTTCGAGGCGTTCAACCGGTTGGAGGAAGAGCGTGGCTTGCCGCGCGACTTTGTCCGCCGCGTCAACGCCACGAACCCCGATGACAATGCCTGGGCAAAGTTTGAGCGGGCAGAGATTGATACGGCGGGCTTTGACGCGCTGTTTTCCGCCGAAGCTGAAGCGCTAGGCCAACGGCTCGACGGTGCCTCTGTCATTGTCCGCCTTGCTGGTGACATCCGCCCTGAAATGGTGGCAGCCCTTGACCGTCTGAAAGCCAAAGGTTTTGGCCTTGGCTGCATCACCAACAATGTGCCCGCGGGCAAGGGCGCTGGCATGGCGCGCAGCGCGGACAAGGCGCAAGCCATCGACGCGATCATGGCCCGATTTGACCATGTCATCGAAAGTTCGAAAGTGGGGCTGCGCAAGCCCGATCCGCGCATTTACCAGATGATGTGCGAGGCGCTGAACGTCGCCCCCGCACAGTGCATCTATCTCGACGATCTTGGCATCAACTGCAAACCCGCTGCCGCCCTTGGCATGCACGCGATCAAGGTGACAAGCGGCGCGCAGGCGCTTAAAGAGCTTGGCGATGTCCTCAATCTCCCACTTGGATAGCCGCCCATGAAAAAACTTTACCCCAATGCAAAGGCCGCGCTCGATGGCCTGCTCCGTAATGACATGCTGATCGCCAGCGGTGGCTTTGGCCTCTGTGGCTTGCCCGACCGGCTACTCGATGCGATCCGCGACAGTGGCGTGACCGGCCTGACCTTTGCCAGCAATAATGCCGGCATCGATAATGAAGGCATCGGCAAGCTGCTGCGGACGCGGCAGGTGAAGAAAATGATCTCCTCCTATGTCGGGGAAAATAAGGAGTTTGAACGGCAATATCTGTCGGGCGAACTCGAGGTTGAATTCTGCCCGCAGGGAACACTGGCAGAGCGGATGCGCGCGGGCGGTGCGGGTATTCCGGGTTTCTACACCAAGACCGGTGTCGGCACGCTGGTGGCCGAGGGCAAGGAGGTCAAGAATTTCGACGGGGAGGACTATATCCTCGAACGCGGCATATTTGCCGACCTGTCGATTGCCAAGGCGTGGAAGGCGGATGAAAGCGGCAATCTGATATTCCGCAAGACCGCGCGCAATTTCAACCTGCCCGCCATTACCTGCGGCAAGATTGCGGTCGTCGAGGTGGAGGAAGTGGTTCCCGTCGGCGCGCTCGACCCCGACGCCATCCATCTGCCGGGCGTCTATGTGCAGCGCATGATCATCGGCGCGCCTTATGACAAGAAGATCGAGTTCCGCACCGTCAGGGAACGCGAGACGGCTTGATGCGCGCTTGCCTGCTCGCTGGTCTGGCTGCTTTCATGTTCGTGCCATATCCAGCGCGCGCACAAGACAGCACGACTGCGCAGGCCGCATTGCAGGAGCTGGAAACGGCAGAATTCAGGAATTTCTACCTGCCCTTCGCGCGTCACGCGCTTGGCGAGGCGGCGAAACGCGAGCGCGGGGGCACGCCGCGATCCGTCATATTGGTGCAGCGTGTTTCGATGGTCGATCCCAAGACCATGCCCTGTTACGAAAAGCCGCTAGCGGCGATCATCGACCTTGATATCGCGCCGGGTACACCGTCCGAAATGGACGTTGAGCCGCAATCGGGCTTTGCCTGGCTGCTAGACATGATGCGCGACGGGGGTATCCGCATTGCCTGGCTGGCCGAGGCAAGTGAGATCCGGCTGCAACCTGCCATTGCCTTGCTGAGCGAAGGCGCGGAGCCGGTGATGCGCGACGACGATCTGATGCTGATCGATCTGCCCGGCGCAGCCAGTAAGCAAGAGCGCCGCTGGCAACTGGCGCAAAGCCATTGCGTCGTCGCCGTGGCAGGCGACCGCAAGGGCGATTTTGACGAGCTTTACGATTATCTGCGCGACGAAAGCTATGCGATCCGGCTGGAGGCCTTTATGGACCGCGGCTGGTTCCTTCTTCCCCATCCGGTCGCTGCGATTGACAGCGAGCGCTTGGCAATATCTCCCGAACAGAAAGCTGACCAATGACGATACATGATGGCCTGACAATCGGCTGGACCCGCGATGAAATGGCGGCGCGTGCGGCAAAGGAACTGCGCGATGGCTATTATGTCAACCTTGGCATCGGCATCCCGACGCTGGTGGCGAACCATATCCCGGATGGTGTCGAAGTGACGCTTCAATCCGAAAACGGCATGTTGGGCATCGGTCCATTTCCCTATGAAGACGAGGTTGACGCCGACCTGATTAACGCGGGTAAGCAGACGATCAGCGAGCTACCGCAATCGGCCTATTTCGACAGCGCGGCGAGCTTCGCGATGATCCGCGGCGGACATATCGACCTGACCGTGCTGGGCGCGATGGAAGTCGCGGAGAATGGCGACATCGCCAACTGGATGATCCCCGGCAAGATGATCAAGGGCATGGGCGGTGCGATGGATCTGGTCGCGGGCGTGAAGAAAATCATCGTGGTGATGGAGCATACCAGCAAAAACGGCGACCCCAAATTCATCCCCGCCTGCACGCTGCCGCTGACGGGGCGGAACGTCGTCGACATGATCATCACCGACCTCGCCGTGTTCCAGCGGGCAGACCATACCTCTCCCTTCCGCCTGATCGAAATGGCTCCGGGCGTAACGGCCGAAGACATCGCGGCAAAAACGACAGCGCATTATCTTGTCTAAAATATCCGCCAACGCCGGGAGCAACTGGTTGATCGCGGCGGGGTGGATGTCGGTTGCGGCCTCGGCGCTGCATGTCGCCTGCATATTTGGTGGCCCTGATTGGTATCGTTTCTTTGGCGCGGGCGAAGCGATGGCGCGTGCGACCGAGCGCGGGTCGCCTGTTCCTGCGATCATGACGGCGGTGATCGCCACCATATTGGCGGGCTGGGCGGCCTATGCCTTCAGCGCGGCAGGCACTATCATGCGCCTCCCGCTGATCCGCACCGCGCTTCTTGCCATCGCGATTGTGCTGTTGGCCCGCGCGGCCCTCGCATTTGTGCCATCGGCATGGGCGCCTGAAAACCGGACGGCCAGCTTCATGTTCTGGTCTTCCTTCGCATGTCTGGTGATGGGCGTGGTTTTCGCTGTTGGGACATGGCGTGCATGGCCCGCATTGCGAAGCGAGCCTGCGGGAACAAGCTGAGCCTTGGGGCATTGTCGTTGCATCCCTCCCACCGCCTGCAAAGGATGCCCAAATGTCCATACTTGATCGTATCATCGCCGCTGTAACACCCCCTGAAAGCCAGGAGGACCGGATCGAGGCCCGGCAAAAGGCGCAAACCTATGTCGCGCGCGCGCCCTGGCTCGGGGCCGTGCTAGACCATCATCGCGAAATTGATGCTGCCTTTGCCGCTGTCCACGCGGCGGGCAACGCCTCCGACCGGCGCATGGCGCTAAAGGAGCTCGGTACGCTGCTGACCGGCCATGCAATGGCAGAGGAAGCCGCGATCTACCCCGCATTGTCCGACGCAGGCGATACCGGCCATGCCACCATGGCCTATACTGAACAGTCTGCGGCCAAGATGCAGCTAGGTCTGCTTGAGCGGCTCGATCCGATGAGCCAGGATTTCATGGACAAGTTCGGCCATCTCGAAGGCGCGGTCAAACACCATGTCTATGAAGAGGAAAGCATGTGGTTCCCCGATCTGGTCGAACAGGCCGATGGTGCCGATCATGCGCTTATCGCGCAGCGTTATGTGGAAGAATATGCCCGCTATATGGGCCATGGTGCCAAGGCGGGAATGATGCTGGCGGACGCCTGATTTCCGATAGCCAGCGGGCGCGCGTCATGATAGCCGCGCGCCCGATGGTAAAATACAAATGGTTCGCTGCCCTCGCCGCCCTGATATTGCTTGGCTGGTTCGGCCTTCGCTCAACGTCCGGTGGCGGCGCTTTGCCCGAAATCGTGCAGCAACGGATCAGCGGCCTTCCCGACACAGAGGAGGAATGGCACGGCAAGGTTGATTATCCCAAACTGGCGAACCAGCTCGCTGCATTGTCACTGCGTCCCGAAATGGCGGGGCTTGCCGTAGCCGTCGTTGAAGAGGGCGAGCTTCGCTTTGTGCGCAGCTATGGCTTCGCCGACCGGTCGAGCGGCGCTCGGGTCACACCGCAGACGGTTTTCCGCTGGGCCTCGGTATCAAAGACCGTCGCAGGTATGCTGGCTGCCTCGCTCGCCGAAGACGGACTGCTGAACCTCGATCGGACCGTCGCCAGCTGGCCGACATCACTGCGGCTGCCGCAAGGGGCGGAGGCACGGATCACATTGGGCCAATTGCTCGCGCAGCAGACCGGCCTCACCAAAAATGCTTATGATGAACGGCTTGAGGCTGGCGAGAGCCCGACGGCTATCCGGCAGCAGCTGGTCGCGGCGCCCTTGCAGTGCGAACCGGGCACCTGCCACACCTATCAGAATGTCGCATTCGATACGGCGAGCGAAATTATGGGGCAGGCTACGAAACGGCCCTATGAGGTCGCCGTACGCGGCCGCTTTTTCGACCCGCTCGGCATGGCGAGCGCCAGCTATGGCATGGTTGGCCTGACCGCTGCCAACGACTGGGCAAAGCCGCACCGCGGAGCCGAGGTTCGCCCGCTCAAGGAAAATTACTGGCGCGTTCCGGCCGCCGCCGGGGTCAACAGCAATATCGTCGATTTCGCCCGCTGGATGCAGGCGACCATGGGGCGCCGCACCGATGTGCTCCCTTCTACCGTGTTGAAACGGGCGCAATCGCCGCGCGTGCTGACGGCGCGGCTATATAGCGGCGACCTTGCCCGCGCCCTCAATGGCGCGAGCTATGGCCTTGGCTGGCGCAGCTTCACCTATAATGGCCGCCTGCTGGTGGGCCATTCGGGCGCAGTCGATGGCTATCGCGCGACGATGATTTTCGAACCTGCAACGCAGACCGGCGTGGTTGCGATGTGGAACAGCAATTGGGGCGTACCCTTTCGCATTCCGTTCGCGGTGTTCGACAGCTATCATGGCAACGCGGATGCCAATTGGCTGCGGCTGGACGACATGCCTGCTGCTGCTGCAGACCGGGTACTGACAACACAGGATTAACAATGACCTACACCCTCATCACCGCAAACCGCAATTATTCAAGCTGGTCGCTACGGCCCTGGTTGTTGATGAAGGGGTTGGGGATCGCATTCGAGGACCGGCTGGAGCCCTTCACCAAGCCGAGCAATTTTGAGGAGTTCCGCTCCTTTTCTCCTACCGGACAGGTGCCGGTGTTATTGCATGAAGGCAGAACGATCTACGACAGCATGGGGATCACGCTTTATCTTGCCGACCGGCACGATGGCGTGTGGCCGATTGATCCCGAAGAGCGAAGCTGGGCGCAATGCGCAGCGTGCGAGATGCACTCGGGCTTTGCCGCGCTGCGCAATGATTGCACGATGAATGTCGGCGTCCGCGTAAAGCCCAAACCGATGTCCGACGCGCTGAAGGCCAATGTCGCGCGCATCCGCGAATTATGGGAAGAGGGGCTGTTGCGCTTCGGCGGGCCTTGGCTCGCGGGCAGTGAGTTCAGCGCCGCCGACGCCTTCTTCGCGCCCGTGGCCTATCGCGTGCGCACCTATGGGCTGGATGTGGGGGCTGGACAGGCTTGGGTCGACCAAATTCTCACGCATCCCGCGATGCTCGAATGGGAAGCTGCCGCGCTCAAGGAAAGCTGGCGCGAAGTCGGACATGAAGAGGAATTGCGGGCTTGCGGTGAGGTGGTGGCGGATTACCGCGTGGGATGAATGGAGGCCTGAACCTCTGCAGTTGCAGCTAGGGCTTGACATGGGAAATCTGTTCTGCTATTGTTCTCTTCGCTCTTTGACATGTCCAGTTTCCAAAAACCTGTTCGCGATTGTTGTAAGCTAATTGTATCTCACGGTTCGCGGTTTTTCGCACTTGGCGATAACGGATTTGAACGGCGAAATGCCGTTTTCGTGTCAAAAGTGTCAAAAGTCGAATTGGCGTGGCTTTGTGTAGTCGCCCCTAGGCCCGTTCGGTTTGCCCGGAATAGCGCTGGTTTCAGCGCTGCAGCAAAGCGTTGATGGCTCCGGCAAACATCGCGCCGCCATCGGTCGCAAAATGCAGGAACAGGCTGGGTTCGATCAGTTCCAGCTCCATCAACCGCATCGCTCCGTCTTCGTCACGCAGCATATCGATACGGGCATAGGCGGGTGTCGCGCAGCCCACCAGATTTTGTGTCGCAGTCAAGGTGTTTTCGGCAAGCGCGCGGGCTTCGGCAGGCGCTTCCAGCGGCCGTTCCTCGCCGCCGAACTGTTCCTGCACGCGAAAGTCGCCGGTGGCGGGATGCTTGCTGATCGCGTGGCTATATGCGCCGCCGAAATAGAAAAGCGAAAACTCCCCTTCGTCGGCAATCGCGGGCAGGAATGGCTGGATCAGCATTCTTTTGCCGATCACTTCGGCAGGCAGTGGATCCGATGGTCCGATTAGATATGTGCCATCGGCACCGCCCGAAATGGGCGGTTTGACAACCAGCCTGCCACTGCCGAAAATCTCGCGCGCAGAGGCAAGCGAGGCTTCGCTCAACGATTCGCGCATCAGCGTCGGGACCGTCGCCACGCCCGCGTCGGCCAGTGCGACCAGATAGGCCTTGTCGCTGTTCCAGCGCAGCAGGCGAGCCGGATTGATGACCGGCAGCGTCTCAAGCTGGTCGAGCAGCGCAAACCAGCGCGCGCAATCGCGCTGATAGCCCCAGGCAAGCAGCGGCAGGATCAGGTCGAACACCGCGAGGTCACAGGGTTCGGTCCATGGGCGAAGGGTCAGCTCCGCACCAAACAGCCGCTCATAATGCGCTTTTGGCCAGGACCAGTCTTCGTAATAATCCGGGGCAGGGGTCAGGATGCATATATTGGGCATGTGAGATAGGATTTCTGACGTAGAGGTCGGTGCAAATTTTGTTCACGCAAAGAATCAAAGATTAAAAAAGCAAATAAGATTTGGCGTTTAACCCTCTTTTCCTTTTTCACCTTTATTTCTTCGCGTGAAATAAGTGGCAGGAGCTACGGACGTGGATCCGATTTCCTATCACTCCCCAGCCATTCGCAATATTTCCTTCCACTCGGCAGGCTTAACCTTGCCGACCGACAGCCGCGACTGGCGGATCAGGTCCATGTCGGCCAGTTTCGGATTGGCCTTGATCGCTTTCAGCGTCACCGGATTGGCAATCCTGCGCACCGGCTTCACTTTCACCGCCGGAAAACGCCCCTTCTCATCGCTCGGATCGATGAACCACTCGCCGCTGATCGTCATGATCGCGACAATCTCCAGCCCGATATTGCTGTGGTAGAAAAAGGCTTCGTCGCCGACCTTCATCGCGCGCAGGTTGATCGCGGCCATATGGTTACGCACCCCGTCCCAGGTGCCTTCCTTCTCCGCAACCAGATCGTCATAGCTGTATACATCGGGTTCCGATTTCATCAGCCAATATTGTTTTGCCACGCTCTTGCTCCTGAATCTGCTGGCGACTCCTTAGGCCACTGGCTAAGGGCAAGTCCATGACACAGATGCCCGATATTTCGCTGGAACATGGCAGCCCGCAGGAGATTGCGCAGGCGCTTGGCAGCAGTTTCAAAACCTATGGTTTTGCCAAGGTTGTCGATCATGGCCTCGACCCGCACCTTGTGAAGGAGGCGTGGCGGCTTTCGAAAGAGCTGTTCGATCTGCCCGAGGCGGTCAAGCGGCGCGGCTATGACGCGGCAATTGCTGGGCAACGCGGCTACACGCCGTTCAAGACCGAAATTGCCAAGGGCGCGGATCATCATGACCTGAAGGAATTCTGGCATGTGGGCCGCGACAATCTGCCGGGCAGTTCGCTGGTAAACATCTGGCCGGACAGCGTGCCGGGCTTCCGCGAAGTCTATGAGGCGCTCTATGCCGATTTCGACCGCGTCGGCGCGCGTATCTTGTCTTACATCGCGATCTATCTGGGGCTCGATGCCCGCTGGTTCGATGACAAGATCAATGTCGGCAATTCGATCCTGCGCCTGCTCCATTATCCGCCGATTGCAGGCGATACGGAGGGCTGCATCCGCGCCGGCGCGCATGAGGATATCAACCTGATCACGCTGCTGCTGGGTGCCGAAGAGGCTGGCCTGCAGATCCTGCGTCCTGATGGTAGCTGGATGGATGTCTCGCCGCCAGAGGGTGGGATTGCAGTCAATGTCGGCGACATGTTGCAAAGGCTTTGCAACCATGTGCTGCCGTCGACCACGCACCGCGTCGTCAATCCATCGGGGGAGCGGGCAAAGTATAGCCGCTATTCGATGCCTTTCTTCCTGCATCTGAATTCGGACTATCTCATTGAAACGCTACCCGGCTGCATCAGCGCGGACAATCCGGATCGCTATCCTAAACCGATCCTCGCCGACGATTATCTGCGTGAGCGGTTGATCGAGATCGGCCTGCTGAAAAACTGACCGCCGTTTACCGCGCATAAAGGCGTCACTTGCTATGTGTTAGACCGCAATCATGCGGCAGGCGGGCAATGAACGAAGCGGTCAAACAGCAGATTTTGCGCGTCGCAAAGGCCGTGGGTTATGACAAGACCCACCTGACCCGCGCCGTCGCCTATCGCGAGATCGACGCTTGGCTCGATCGGGTGGGCGGCGAAAATCTCGACGCGCTCGAAATATCGGCAGGATGGAAATGGCGCGAGCGCGCCTGGCGCAGCTACACCGAAATGAATTGGCCCGATCATGACATTTGCGTCGCTCCGCTCGACCGGCAGTTCGATGTGGTGATTGCCGACAATGTCTGGGAACATCTGCCCTATCCTTCTCGCGCTGCGCGGCATGTCGATCAAATGCTGCGGTCCGGCGGCTGGTTCGTCAACATCACACCGTTCATGATCCGCCGCCATGACGTGCCACTCGATTGCAGTCGCTGGACCGAAATGGGCATGCGCTATTTCCTCGAGGAGGCAGGCTTCGATCCGGCACGGATCACAACCGGCAGCTGGGGCAATGCCGCTGCGGTCAAGGCCAATCTGTTCAGCTGGAGCCGCGTCGGCTGGCGGCGGCGCTTTGTGAATGACAGCCGCTTTCCGCTGACCGTCTGGGCCATCGCGCAAAAGGCATGAGCGCGCCCCTTTACGATACGAGGCCGCCCATTTGTATCGCGGTGCTGGCCCATAATGAGGAGCGGCGCATTGCCCGCTGCCTGAACAGCCTGCCATTGTCCGATGAAAGCGTTGCCATCCATGTGCTGGTCAATGGTTCCAGCGATCGGACGGCCGCGATTGCCCAAGCCATTGCCTCGGACGCGACCAACATGATCGTGCACAATTGGGCAGAGGGCGGCAAGGCGCGCAGCTGGAACCGCTTGCTGTTCGACGAGCTGGATGGCGTCCATGAGACCCACATCTTTGCCGATGGCGATGCGGAAATCTGTGCCGGCTCTATCACCGCGCTGGTCGAAAGCCTGCGCGCGCAGCCGCATGCCAATGCTGCTGCCGCGCTGCCGATGAACGGGCGCAATGTCGCTGCCTATCAGGCCGCGATGCGCCGCGAGCATGGGCTGTTCGGCGATCTTTACGCGCTGCGTGGCAGCTTTATCGAGCGGATGCGCGCGCGCAATATCCGCCTGCCGGTTGACCTCATCGGTGATGACGGACTCATTTGCGCGATGGCCAAAACCGATCTTGGGAATGAGGATGGCTGGGATGACAGCCGGGTTGCGACCTGTGAAGGCGCAGGCTTCCTTGTCGAACCTGTCAGCCTGTGGCGGGCGGCAAGCTGGCGGATGCAGTATAAAAGGATGATTAACTACAGCGTTCGCCATTTTCAGAACCGTATGATCAGCCGCATCATGCGCGGTCCCGGACCGGACGGACTGCCGCAAAGGCTGGACTCGCTATACGCAGCTGAGCTTGCCGAGGTCGCCCCGCGCAAATCCCTGCCGCTTTGGTGGTTCGACCGCAAGGCACTTGCCCGGATGCGCGGCTAGGCATCAGTCTGCGGCACCACTTTGCGCCGCAGCAGCAGGTTGATCACCTCGTCAAAGGTCTGCCGCGCACCAAAAAAGAGCAAGGCGACATAGGCCAGTCCCCCGGCGGCAACCAGTCCAGCGAGATGGATGGCAGCGGGAATATCATGCCAGATCCAGGCCATGATCGCATGATCGGCAGCCAGCGTCGCCAGCGCCATTACTGCCGCTGCGCCAAATCCCGGCGTCACCGCGCGCGCCAATTGCCCCAACGTAAAACCGATATGCGCCTTCGCCTGCCATATCGTGAAAACCAGCAACAGCGGCACAGACACCATCCACCCCGCCGCTAAGGCCACCGGCCCCGCCTGCACTGCGACAAGATAAACCGCAACCATGATCGCCGCGCCCGCCATGCTGTTATAGAGCGAGAGCCGCGGAAGGCCGAGCGCGTTCAAGGCTGGCGCAAACAATATCTGCAGCGTGAAAAAGGGCATGGCGAGCGCAAGCAGCGCAACCATCGGCGCTGCGGGCAGCCATTTGGCCCCCAATATCGTCTCGACAAAGGGCCCCGCTGAAATCGCCAGCCCCAGATAGAGCGGAAAGGCAATCAGCATGATCAGCCGCACCGCCTTCAGGAAACCATAGGTCAATGCGCCGCGATCATTTTGCAACCGCGCATAGGCGGGGAAGGCAACCTCGTTCAGCGGCGGCACGAATTTGACCGCGAACAACTGCGTCACGAACAAAGCCTGTGCGTAGAGCCCCAGTTCCTCCTTTGTAAAATGGCTGCCCGCGATAAACAGGTCCGATTGGCTCTGGATGATGAAAAAGGCCTGCGCGCCGAGCAGCACCAACCCAAAACCGAACATGTCGCCCGTCCCGCGAAAATCGAAACTGGGCCACACGAAAAAGCGCGTGGTGAAGGTCAGGAGCAACGCCCGGCACCAGAACATCGCGATCGGCGCGGCAACCAGCGTCCAGACGCCATAGCCCTGAAGCGCCATGACCAGCGAAACCGACGCGCCAACAATCGCGGTCACCAGATTGATGATCGCGGGCCGCTTGAAATTGAGTTCGCGCGTCATCAGCGCCTCGGGCAGGATCAGGAACGGCGTTGAGAGATATATGAGCGCCTGCCAGCGCAGCATATCGGCGATGATCGGCTCGCCATAATAGGCTGCAGCCAAGGGAGCTGCTACAGCCACCTGCACAAGCGCGAGCGACACATTGATCAGCAGCAGCATCCCGAACGCCTGCCGGATGCGCAGCGGCTCGACCTTTTCCGACTGGATCAGCGCACTGACCAGACCATAGCCGTTCAGAAAGTTGAAAAAGACGAGCAGGACCGACGTCATCGCGAACAGGCCGTAATCGCCAATGTCGAGGATGCGCACGACCGCCAGCGTCACCGACCAGTTGATGATCTGCGCCACAATCTGCGTCCCCGAACGCCAGAAAACCGCAGCTCGCACGCGGCTTCCAAAATCGGGGGAGGCTTGCCCTGCTGTCACGCTAACGTCCTGCATCATATTGGCCATAGCGCCAACCTGTTACCAAAGGGTGGTGTCGAGCGTGACATCAAACTGTTGCTGCTGGGGGCTGCAAGGGACTGTCCCAAACGCAGCGAAGCGAAGAGCAGGGGACTGTCCCTGAAAGCCAGTGCGTGACCTGCCGGGGACAGTCCACGGCGCTGCGCTTGGGACAGTCCCCTTGCCTCGGGATTGTCAAACCCAGAAAGCCCCCTAAATTGACAAAAATGTCGCTTAAGCCGGGGTGTCACTGTCCACCTTGTCAATTTAAGCTGCGCGTTCAAAGGCGCTCATCGACGCTGCGCAGCGCGCTGTGCAATATGCGCATGTCGGGGCCGCTACCTACCATCACCGCCCCGCCGCGCTGGATGCGGATCGTGGTCACACCATTGATCGCCCGCTCCATGGCAATATCAAACTGCCGCCGCCGCCCGCATTCCAGTGCCATGTCCCAACTTCTGGCAAAGCTCTCTGCCCCCTCCCGCTCGCGCAGATTGTAAGCCGACTGCCTGCTCATCCCGACGGCTTTGGCTGCCTGTCCCACAGACCCCATCGCCTCCAGCGCGATAATGAACCGCTCCTGCTGTGCAGGAGTCCAGCCGTTGTTGCGACGGCGGTCCAGCGGGACGGGCGCGAAGGCGAGCAGTTCCTCATCGGCGAGGAGCAGGGCGGGCGGGGGTGGTGCAGGTGATTCGGTCATCCGCGCATTGGAACATAAATGGAACATGTAGGACAGTTATATTTTGAGCTTGATGACCGGTTTGTCGGGGGAAGCGGACAGGCAGCCTCTAGGCCGTAAAGCGCCGAAGCCGACCTTCGTTCATTCTCCGCCTAATTGGTTGCTAACGCCAACGTTTCGGCCGTTTGATCTCGTCGTGTGGTTCGCGCAAACTGGACGTCACGGTGCAACAATGCGCGCTGCGGGATCATCGTCAATGTAACCTCGGTCGAGCCCGGCTGGTAGGTGCCGCCGCGGAAGCTTCAATCCGGCTCAAATGTCGCGCCCGGGAGCAGGTCCTCCAGCGCGTCCAGAAAGTCTTCGTCCCATGGTTCGGCCGACGGAAAGCCGGATCGCGTGAAGTCTCGGCGCAAGATTGCAAAGCACGTTCCGCTGCCGATTTCGGCCCTGAGGCGCTCACCGAAGCGTTCGACCACCAGCCGCGCTGCCGCCTCCGCCGATTCCTCGGCTTCGCGATGCAATCCCACCCCCAGTCCGAGCCCGACCCACCATTGAACTGGACTGTCGTAGGTGTTGTAGAAATTGAAGATCATTGCCCACAGCCCCAACGTCACCATCGGCGGGGTCCAGCCATGATGGCGGATGATGGCGGGCAGCACCTGGCCGGGGAAATGATATTCGTGCCCGCCGTCCATCAATTCGCCGTAAGCGATGATCAGCGGGAGGTGCGCGGCATCCATCTGGCCCAGACGCATGACCGCGTTAGCCAGCAATCCCTCGCCATCGGGATTGACCACAGTGTGCCCCCGCTTGCTGACCGCGACGTAGCGCTCGATCAGTTCACGCAGCAACGGCTCGGCCCAGCTCCGCTCGGACAGCTCGATCGATGATAGGAACCGCGCTTCTGGAACCGCTTCGTCTTGTAACAGAAAGGCGAGATCGAGCGTGTGCTCATAGGCCCGCGCCTGGAACCCCTGGTCGATCATTCCGATCAGCCTGCGGAGCGCGGCCGCGCGCTGCTCGATCGACGTCCCTTCCAGATCGACCCGCACGACGCTGTTCGCCTGTTTCATTTCGGCGACCTCGCGGCGCTGATCCTGCTCGCGCTGCACCGAATCGGCCTGTGGACCGAACCTGTCTTGATCGCACGGGATCATTACCGGTTCGTAGCGCGGCTCGACCGCGCGGCCATCGTAGACGATCTGCCCGGCTTGGCGTGTTGAGTTTGCCGAAATCTGTCCAACCAGCAGTCGGCCATTTTGCGGTGTCGGCTCGCGAGGACCTTCGGCGAAGGGTACCATCTTACCCCGATGAAGGCCGAGTCTTTCCGCGAAGAGCCGCGGCGACACGCTGCCGTCGACCCCCATGCAAACCATGAATTTCTTGAGATCGAACCAGCACGCCTGATTGTCCGGTTGCCAGCGCGGCGCATAGCTGATCGCACGCTGCGCAAACTCCTCCAGGTTCTTGGTAATCGTCAGCCAAGCCTTGTCTTCGCTTGCCGCGCGTTCGCCGAACGCGGCTCGCTCGGGCATCGGCGCGTCAGGCGGGGCATCGGGGCGGTGCAGCGCGGCGGCAATGGTTTGCCACAGCCGATCGCGTTCGGGCACCGAGGCGAGCATGTCCGCCGGGGTAAGGTGGGGGCGAGGTGCAAAGATGTGCGTGGCGTCGGGCAGGTCTTCGGCCTTGAGCCAGGCGACGACGATCCGTCGCTCGAACTTGAGCGGAAATGCCGACCACAGTTGCACGGTCAGCCCGTAATAGCGGCGCAGGGGCTCGCCGACTGCCGGGGCTGCCTCTACCATCGGCAGATGGGTGGAATCGAGCCGAAGCCACCAGCGCCCATCCAGGCTGTGGCCGAGCCAGTGAATCCCGGTAAAACTGTCAGGCACTCTTGCAGAAGCGACCGCGCTTTCCGCAGTGCTGAAATCCTTTGGATCGAACCGCACGACGAGATCCACGACTTGCTCGCCGCGACGTTCGACAGCGCCGATCAGCAGGCTTCCGTCGTCGCATCGCACCAGCTTGTTGCGCGCGTTTTTGGGCAAGCCGATCTTGCGCGCGAGCACGCGGGCGCTGGCCAGATCAACGGTAACGCATTGCGAATCAATCGGTTTGCCGTCTTCGCCGAGGCGCTGCTGGAGGAGATAGAGCAAGCGCCCGTCCGCACTGGTCAGCGCTAGCGGCAGGTCGGGTCCGATCGCCATCCCGGCTTCGCTGAGCAAACGTCGGCTCGGCGCGTCGAACACCCGCAGCCCGTCGCGACTCAGGTTCCACAGCCACTGCTGGTCGGGGCCCGCCATTGCGCAGCGGCCCTTGCCAGGAAATATCCATGTCGTGCCGTCGGCGTACCCGCTGACTGCAATCTGGTCGTCGATGATCTTGGCGTCGTACATGCGCGCTCCGGCGGGTCGGTTACTTGAGTTCGGTAGCGTCACAGCGTTAAAAATTCGGAACGACGACAGTACTGACGACTCCAGAGCACCAGGCAATTATCTAACTTCATGCGCCGGCTTGGGTTAGTGCCGTGTCAGCCTGAAACCATACGCTCCGGAATCAACCCAGATGTTGCCACCGCACCGAAGCCGATCAACATCCACATCGCGTCGGGTTTCGGGGACCAAGGATCGATGAACGAACAACCGAAATGTTGTCGCAATCGGAAATCCTCCCCGGAACGGGGAGGTGGCACGCGCAGCGTGACGGAGGGGTCGGGTGAGGTCGCGCTTTGCCTCAAAGTTTGTGCGCTGTGGATAGCGGCCCCTCCGCCCCTGCGGGGCACCTCCCCGTTCCGGGGAGGATTTAGTTTGTCCGCTTTTGAGATCGCTGATTGGTCAACCTACGACCGAAAACTTCTCGGAACCTGACCTTTCCTAACCCGTCTCCGCGCACTTGATGCGGAGCCGAACTTTTGATTTGATCACGCGGAGACGCTGAGAACGCGGAGGGTGTTGCGCTACATTCTCCGCGCTTCCGCGTCGCCGCGTGAGTCATCTTTACAAGTGGCGGCACAGTGCCGTCGCGCAGAGCAAAGCCAAGCCTGCCTCAAGCGCAATAGGACGGGTCGTGAGGGGCGCGGCCTTTACAGCCGCTGCCCTCCAAATCAAGCCGCCTGCTTCGCCCGGTCTGCCATTTCCTGATTGAGCATTTCGGCAAGCAGGAAGGCGAGTTCGAGCGACTGCGCAGCGTTCAGGCGCGGGTCGCAATGGGTGTGGTAGCGGTCGGCCAGCCCTTCGTCGGTCACGGCAATCGCGCCGCCGGTGCATTCGGTGACATTCTGGCCGGTCATCTCGATATGGATGCCGCCGCCAAAGCTGCCTTCGGCGCGGTGCACGGCGAAAAAGCCGCGCACTTCGGCAAGGATGCGTTCGAAGGGCCGCGTCTTGTACCCGCTCGCCGATTTGATGACATTGCCGTGCATCGGGTCGCATGACCAGATCACCGGATGCCCCTCCCGCTGCACCGCGCGCACCAGCTTGGGCAGGCCGCTCTCGACCTTGTCATGGCCATAGCGCGAAATCAAAGTCATCCGCCCCGGCACACGCGCGGGGTTGAGCGTATCGAGCATCGCCAGCAACGCGTCCGGCTCAAGGCTGGGCCCGCATTTGACGCCGATGGGATTGCCGATACCGCGGAGGAATTCGACATGTGCCGATCCCTCGAACCGCGTCCGGTCGCCGATCCACAGCATGTGCGCCGAGGTGTCATACCATTGGCCGGTCAGCGAATCCTGCCGCGTCAGTGCCTGCTCATAGGGCAGCAAAAGCGCCTCGTGGCTGGTGTAGAAACTGGTGCCCTTGATCTGCGGCACGGTTTCGGGGGTGATGCCGCACGCCTCCATGAAGGCAAGCGCCTCGCCGATACGGTCGGCAACATCGCGGAATTTCTTCGCCCAGGGCGAGCGGCCCATATAATCATGCGTCCAGGCATGGACCTGATGCAGATTGGCATAACCGCCGCTGGAAAAGGCACGCAGCAGGTTCAGCGTCGATGCCGCCTGGCTGTAGGCGCGCACCATGCGTGCCGGGTCGGGCTCACGCGCTGCCGCCTCGAACGCGATGTCGTTGATGATGTCGCCGCGATAGCTGGGCAGTTCGACATCGCCGATTGTCTCGGTATCGCCCGAGCGCGGCTTGGCAAATTGCCCTGCCATGCGCCCGACCTTCACCACCGGCAGCTTGCTGGCAAAGGTCAGCACCACTGCCATTTGCAGGATGACGCGGAATGTATCGCGGATATTGTTGGGGTGGAATTCGGCAAAGCTTTCGGCGCAATCGCCGCCCTGCAGCAGGAATGCCTTGCCCTCTGCGACCTGCGCCAGCTCGGTGGTCAGGTTGCGTGCCTCGCCTGCGAAGACCAGCGGCGGAAAATTGCGCAGCGTCTCTTCGGTCGCGGCCAGTGCGGCTGCATCCTGATAGGTTGGCATCTGCAAACCCTTATGGTTGCGCCAGCTGTCGGGCGTCCATTTCGCCGCCATTTTCTGCTTACTCCACATGAATCCGTTTACGCCGCGACCACTAGGCCGCAGCCATTTGCAAAGGCAAGGAATAGGACCTGTCGCCGCCCCAAGTCAAACTTTGCCGCACCGCAACAAGAGTTTACAAAGGTCATTAACAAAAATCCTGTTAAATCAAGGCTTCGCGAGCGTCCCAAGCTGGAACAGCAGCAAAATAGCCCGCACGGAGGGCGCAAAACTGGGCTATGGGCGAATCGCGTTCAATCGGGTGCGCGGTGGGTAAAAGCCAGATCGATGTATCATCATCCTTTTGACAATGAGGTGAGCGAGCGGCGTCGCAAAGCCTCTGCGCCCAAAAAACGGCGGACCATCGGCTTTCGCGAAATCGCACTGTTGTGCATTGCCTTTACCCTGCTCGCACTGCTGCCGACCAGCGCTCCTTTTGGCAAGACGGCACCTGTCGAGCTGACAGACGGGCTTGGCGCGATGGAGCGGGCGGAGGAGAATTTTGCCGGTTCTGCCTTTTATTTTCTCGATCCCGCCGATGCGACGGCATCGCAGGCGCAGGCGGCAGAACCGGTTACCGACGCCATGTTTGCCGCGATGCAGGTCGACGGCAAATTGCCGGTGTCGGCTTTCGAAAATGGGCGCGGGGGTGCGCAGCCCTTTACGCTGACGCCGGGCACCGCCAACTGGTCGCGTGCATTGAAATGCCTGACCGACGCAATCTATTATGAAGCCGCGAACGAGCCCGACGACGGCCAGCGTGCTGTGGCACAGGTCATCATCAACCGGATGCGCCACCCCACCTATCCCAACAGCATTTGCGGCGTGATCTATCAGGGGTCGGAACGGGTGACAGGCTGCCAGTTCAGCTATAGCTGCGACGGATCGATGGCGCGTGTGCCCGCCCGTCCGGCTTGGCTGCGCGCGCAGCGTGTGGCGATGGCGGCGCTCTCGGGCTATGTCTATGCCCCCATCGGCATGGCGACGCATTACCATGCGACCTATGTTTATCCCTATTGGGCACCCAGCCTGAACTATCTGGGCACGATCGGCGCGCACCGCTTTTATAGCTGGAAGGGCAGCGCAGGTCGCCCGTCGGCTTTCTTTGCCCGCCACAATGGTGCCGAACCCTTCCCCGGCCCCAAACCGCGCGCTTTCACCCCCAGCACGACGCCGGTGCTTGATCCCATCCAGCTGCAGAAACAATATGAGCGCGACTATGCCGCGCTTCGGGAAAAGGCCGAACGTGAAGCGGTTGCAGCGGCGCGTGATAGTTATCAGGCTGCACCTGCACAGAATTTCGGCCAGCCAGCCGCGAAGCCGGTCCCGCATTTTGCGCCGCCCGTCTATTCGAAAGAAGCGCAAAGCAAGGGCGGCGATGCGCGCTATCGCGGCAGCAACCTGCCGGGCGGGTCGAATGTGAAGCCCGAATTCCAACAGAGCGGTAGTTGGAAAGCGATGCCTTCGGGCGGTTGAGAATCCGGGGAGTTTCCTAAATGGAACTCCGCCCACCCTGAGCGAAGTCGAAGGGCCCGTCCGAGCGTAGCCGAGGACCTGCTCGGCTTAATGCCTCGGCTTCGCTCGGCCTAGTCCCTCGACTTCGCTCGGGATTGGCGGATTCTTAATCGAGATTTTTGTTCACTGCCCCTGCATCTGCGCATCGATCTGCGCCTGGATTTCAGGCGGCAATTGTTGCGCGCCGCCCTGAGGAGCACCACCTCCCTGCTTTGCCTGCGCTTCCTGTGCCTGTTTCTGCATCGCTTCAACCTCGGCACGGCTGCGGAAATCGAGCAGTTCGACCTCGAAAATCAGCGTTGCATTGGGTTCGAAAGCCGGTTCGCCGGTCTTGGGGTTGGGCGGCGGGTTTTCGCCATAGCCAAGCTTGCCGGGAATCCAAATTTTATACTTTCCGCCCAGCTGCATCTTTTTCAGCGCTTCGCTAAATCCCGGCACAACGCCGTTGACGGGCAGCGGAGCCTGCGGCGCCTCGTCAAAAACTGTGCCGTCGCGCAGCGTGCCTTTATAGCTGATCAGCGCAATGTCGTCATCGGTCGGCGATTCGCCTTCGCCACCGCGGATGGTCAGCATCTGCAATCCCGATTTAGAGGTAACCACACCTTTTTCCTGCGCATTATCGGCGAGGAACTGCGCATCGGTCGCATATTCGGTGCGGATGTCCGACGTGCCCCACCAGGCGAGCGCAGCACCCGTCAGCAGGACTGCGCCAATGCCGGTCCAATATTTGGCGACCGAACCTTTTTTGAGCGGCTGGATGGGAACTGCTGTTGCGGACATGATATTTCCTGACGTTGAAACGTGCTGCTCTCATAGCGATTCGCGGGACAAAAAAAAGAGCGCCCGCACCGGACGCTCCTTCTTATATCTCAAGCGCGATGCCGCTTATTTCGCGCCGTCGCGTTCGGCCTGCTTGCGCTCCATCTTGCGGGCGCGGCGGACAGCGGCTGCCTTTTCACGGGCGCGCTTTTCCGAGGGTTTTTCAAAATGACGGCGCAATTTCATTTCGCGATACACGCCTTCACGCTGCAGCTTTTTCTTCAGGGCCCGCAGCGCCTGGTCAACATTGTTATCGCGCACCATAATTTGCATAAAAAACACACCATCCAAAATCGGAAAAACAATAGCGCGCCGCATTGCTGCAGCGTCGGACGAACGCGCCCCTAATGCGACTCGCGCCGCATTTCAAGCCTGAATCGCGCGGGCGCAGCGCCCATCATGTTGCAACAACGCAACAGGCGCGGCATAGCGGGCAGCGCCCATGACCAAATTGACCGTCAACGACCGCCCTGTCGAATATAAAATGGACCCGCAAACGCCCTTGTTATGGGCGCTGCGCGACGCATCCAATCTGACGGGAACCAAATTCGGCTGCGGGCAGGGCGACTGCGGCGCGTGCATCGTCGATATCGACGGCGAAGCGCTGCGCTCCTGTCTTGTCACATTGGCAGAGGCAGAAGGCCGTTTTGTCACCACCATCGAAAGATTATCGGTCGATCGCAGCCACCCATTGCAGCAGGCCTTTGTCGCGGCAGGCGCAGTGCAATGCGGATTTTGCACCCCCGGCATGATCATGGCCGCTGCCGCCTTGCTGAAACGCAACGCCAACCCCAGCGACGCGGAGATTGACGAGGCGATCGTCAATATTTGTCGCTGCGGCGTCTATCCGCGCGTGCGCGATGCCGTGCAGCGTGCTGGCCGCGTGCTGCGTGGGGAAGCAGTGCTGGCCGCCGTGCCGCCGCCAGGGATCACGCCAGAGGATGCAGCCGCCGCTGTGCCCGCAATAAAGGTACGCAAGAAAGATTAGGGTGCCGACAGCGCCAGGATCGCCGTCAATCCGCCCAGCCCCAGCGATAACTGCCAACGCAGCGCAAGCCAGCCTTCGGGCAAGCGCACCGTCTGCGCTATCGCCCTGTCAACCAGCGGCGATGCCAGCAGGCAGATGCTCAGGACCACCAGAGAAGGCCCCGGCCAGCTCCATCCCCATGTCCAGGGCAGGAATGTTCCAAGTGCAATCAGGCTGGGGGCTATGGCGGCGGCATAGATCCAGTCGGGCGCATCGCGGTTCAGCATGGCGATTGCCCACCAAAGCCCGCCCAGAAAGCTGAAGATCAGCGCGGCATAGCCATAGCCGCCTGCCGTCGCGATCCAGCGCATCCCGCTGCCGTCCAGCAGGAACAGCACTGCGATAAGTTGGGGTAGCAATCCCGCAAGGCCCAGCAGTCGGGCAGTCTTTGTCAAGGGTGGCGGGGCTGTTTCCATATCGGTGCGCTAGCCAAGGCGATAAATTGCGCCAACACAAGCAATGCCCTGTAGTGTGCAAGATGGTTAGCCTCCCTATCTAGGGAAAATGGCGAAAACGCTCATCCTTATCCTCGGCGACCAGCTGACACCCGGCCTGTCGTCGCTGCGCGATGTGGACCGGTCGGATGCCGTGGTCTTAATGGCAGAAGTGATGCGTGAGGCAAGCTATGCCCCGCACCATAAGAAGAAAATTGCTTTTCTCTTTGCCGCGATGCGCCACTTTGCGCAGGAACTTGCCGATGCTGGCTGGAGCGTCGACTATATAAAGCTCGACGACCCGCGCAATTCAGACTCGCTGGCCGGCGAAGTGTTCGAGGCAATGGCGCGGCACGGTCCGGCAAAGCTCCGCATGACCGAGCCGGGCGAATATCGCGTTCTGGACGAATTGCAGGGTCTGTCGGCGGCATTCGAAGTCGAAATATTGCCCGATGATCGCTTCATCGCCAGCCATGCCGAATTCAATGGCTGGGCGGAAGAGCGCAAATCACTACGTATGGAATTTTTCTATCGTGAGATGCGGCGCAAGACCGGGTTTCTGATGGACAGCAATGAGCCGGCTGGCGGCCAGTGGAATTACGATCATGACAACCGCAAGCCTGCGGTGCGCGACCTCCTCATGCCGAGCCCGCTGCGCTTCGCACCCGATGCAATTACGCAAGAGGTGCTTGATCTGGTGGCGGAGCGCTTTGCCGACAATTTCGGCACACTGGAACCCTTCTGGTTTGCAACCACGCGTGCCGATGCGGAGGCTGCCTTTGCGCATTTCCTGAAACACGCGCTTCCCAAATTTGGCGACTATCAGGACGCGATGCTGGCGGACGAGAAATTCCTCTACCACGCGGTCGTTTCGCCCTATCTTAATTGCGGCCTGCTCGATCCGCTGGCGATGTGCCGCGCGGCAGAAGCCGAATATCGCGAAGGGCGTGCGCCGTTGAACGCCGTCGAAGGCTTTATCCGGCAGATCATCGGCTGGCGCGAATATGTGCGCGGCATCTATTGGCGCGAGGGGCCGGATTATATGCGGCGCAATGCGCTCGATGCGACGCGACCGCTACCCTGGTTTTACTGGTCGGCCGAAACAGACATGGCCTGCATGCGCGCCACCGTCGAACAGACGCGTGACGAGGCCTATGCCCACCACATCCAGCGGCTGATGGTCACCGGCAATTTCGCGCTGCTCGCCGGGATCGATCCCTATGAGGTCCACCTCTGGTACCTCGCTGTCTATGCCGACGCCTATGAATGGGTGGAGGCTCCCAATACGGTCGGGATGAGCCAGTTTGCCGATGGCGGACTGCTGGCGAGCAAACCCTATGTTTCGAGCGGGGCCTATATCGATCGAATGTCCGATTATTGCCAAGGCTGCCGATATGATGTGAAGGCAAAGGCAGGACCCAATGCCTGCCCGTTCAACTATCTCTACTGGGATTTTATCGCCCGGCATGAAGATCGCTGGAAAGCCAATCCGCGTATGGGGCCTATCGTGCGGAGCTACGCCAAATTCAGCGATGAACGGAAGGCGGAGATTAGGGGCGATGCCGCGCGCTTTTTGGATGGGCTGCGGACCGCATGAGCAAGGTCACTGTCTGGTTCGATAGCGAATGCCCGCTATGCCGCCGCGAAATTGCCCTGATGCAGCGGCTTGATCGGGCTGGGCGGATTAACTTTATCGATGCTGTCGATCCAGCGGCAATATGTCCCATCGACCGGAGCGAAATCCTCGCGCGTTTTCATGCCGAGGAAAATGGCAGGCTGCTTTCGGGTGCCGCTGCCTTTGCTGCAATGTGGCGGGCGATACCGCTGCTCTGGCCGCTCGGCATGTTGGCGAAACTTCCGGGCATGCTGCGCGTTCTTGAATGGGGCTATCAGCGATTTCTGCGGGTTCGCCCGCGCCTGCAGCGGTTATTTTCATGAGTGACAGTCCCTATCGCAAAGTGCCCTCCGGCCGCTTGTCGCGCCTGTCTTCCTTTGGCCAGCTTGCGGGCGGCGTTGCAGGCGGGATGCTGGCCGAGGGCGCAAAGCGGCTGGCAAGCGGCGAGCGTCCGCGCATGTCCGACCTGCTGCTCACGCCCGGCAATGCCAGGCGCGTGACCGAACAGCTATCGAAGTTGCGCGGTGCGGCGATGAAGCTGGGACAGATGATTTCGATGGATGCGGGCGATGTCCTGCCCGCCGAACTGACCGCTATCCTTTCGAAGCTGCGCGATTCCGCGCATCATATGCCCCCGCAGCAGCTGAATGCGGTTCTTATCGCCGAATGGGGCGCAGACTGGCGGCGCAAATTCCGGCATTTTGAGGCAAGACCGATTGCTGCCGCCTCAATTGGACAGGTCCACCGCGCGACGCTGCCCGATGGCCGGCAGCTGGCGATCAAGGTGCAATATCCGGGCGTTGCCGACAGTATCGATGCCGATGTCGACAATGTCGCCAGCCTGCTGCGCCTGTCCAGCCTGCTTCCCGCCAGCCTTGATGTCGCGCCCTTGCTGGCCGCCGCCAAGGCGCAGCTGAAGGAAGAGGCCGATTACTGCCGCGAAGCCGAACAGATGCGGCATTATGCGCGGCTGCTTTCGGGTGAGCCGCAGTTTCTGGTGCCGAAACCTTATGACGCGCTGTCAACACAGCGCATATTGGCGATGGACTATATCGATGGTCGCGCAATCGAAACGTTGGAGGGTGAGGCGCAGGAGGTGCGCGACCGCGTGATGACTGCGTTGCTCGGCCTTGTGCTGCGCGAACTGTTCGAGTTCGGTTACATGCAGACCGACCCCAATTTCGCCAATTATCGATGGCAGGCAGATAGCGGTAAATTGGTGCTGCTCGATTTTGGTGCGGCGCGCCCGATCCCTCCTGTGACCATTGCTGCCTATATGCGTTTGATGCGCGCGGGGTTGGATGGTGACCATGATGCGTTGCGGGAGGCCCTTGTCGAAAATGCCTTTATCTCGGAAGCATCGCTCGCGCGGCATCGACCGGCAATGGACGCAATGATCGATGTGCTGATGGAGCATCTGGGGCGCGGCGGCGAATTCGACTTTTCCGACCGCAGCTTCGTCGAGCGGTTGCGCGCACATGGCGAGACGATTTTTGCCGACAAGGACGCCTGGCACATCCCGCCAGCTGATACCTTGTTCGTGCAGCGCAAGGTCAGCGGCACGGCGCTGCTGGCGATCCGCATGAAGGCGCGAATGCCGCTTAAGGATATGGTCGCGCGAGAGGTTGGGGCGCGCGAAATTGGCGCTATGGCCTAGGATTTCCCCGACCGGCAGCGGTCGGAGCAATATTTGACATTGTCCCAGTCACGCTCCCACTTCTTGCGCCAGGTAAAGGACAGGCCACAGCCCGCACAGATTTTTGTGGGCAGATCCGATTTCTTGCGCATCTTCGGCATCAGAACGGAATCTCCGCGCCATCCCATGCAAACAGCTTTCCGCTTTGTTCGGTTGTCAGGCCATCGATCACTTTCAGCAAGTTTTGCGCGGAATATTCGGGCGCGAACAGTTTGTCGGCCGCAACATTGCGCTGGAAGGGTTCGGACAGCCCGGTGTCGACCGTGCCGGGGTGCAATGCCGCCACTACCGCCTGCGGGTGCGACCTACCAAGTTCGACTGCGAAATTACGCAGGATCATATTGAGCGCCGCTTTTGACGCACGATAGGCATGCCAGCCGCCGAGCCGGTTGTCGCTGATCGACCCGACCCGCGCGGAAATAGCGGCAAAGACGCTCCGCCGATCACGCGGCAAAAGCGACAAGAAATGCTTGCCGATCAGCGCAGGGCCGGTCGCGTTGATCGCGAAGATTTTAGCATAGGCCTCCGCTGATTGCGCGCGCCATGATTTTTCGGGCTGCAGGCTGGTATCATGCAGCAGTCCCGTTGAGATGATGACCAGATCGACCGCGCCAACTGTTACGGCCGCATCAGCGATGCTTTGCTCATCGGTCAGGTCAAAGGTAAAGGGCCGGACCTTTTCTGACACTGCCACCTTTGACCGCGCGCCTGCATGGATAACCGAGATGAGCGGATCGGAGGCGAGCTCGTGCACAAAAGCCGCCCCGATGCCGCCGGAAGCGCCGAACACGCAAGCCCGTACGGGCGCAGAAAAGGATGACAGCATGGCAATGGCACTAGGTCGGCCCGGCCATAGTGCAATTGAGGCTTTAAGCTATAGCGCCTTGGCCGAGAGGATGGGGCCAGCTGCGCCCTGCTGCACGAGGATGACGCTTTTCAACGCGTTGTCGGTTTGCGCAGGTAGGGCAAAGCTGGCGTCTTTGCCCGTCCAGCTTCCAAGTTTTTCAAGTGAGTGGACAATGTTGCGGTGCGGCAGCGTCCGGCCACCATTTTCGCCTGCCTTTATGGCGACATTATGCGTGCGCGGATCATAACGGACCAGCCAGACTGTTGCGCCGCTGCCGGATGTGCCAGCGCCGATACTGATCCTGTCCTTGTCGAGGGCAATTGACGGGCCACCGGTCACCGCCTTGCTCGCAGCAATGGCGCTGTCGAGCTCGCCTTTGCCATTGCCGACAATGGCTTTGCGCCCATTTAGCACAACCTGCGGCGTATAGACGCTGTCGCCCTTCATGGCATCGCGATAATCATATTGGCGCTGGGTAAAGGCGGGGCTGGCGAAACGGTCTTTCCAGCCAAGCTTGTCCCAATAGGTGACGGCATAGCTGAGCGCGATGACATCCTTGCGCCCTGCCAGCTTGTTCAGCGCGGCGTTCGCAGGCGGGCAGGATGAGCATCCCTGGCTTTGGAACAGTTCAATGACAACCGGTCCGTCCGCAGCCACCTTTTTCACGTCGGCATTTTCAGCCTGAAGCGAACTGTTTGCAGGTGCGCCGCAAGCTGTGAGCAAAAATGCTGACAGGGCCGCCAGCTTGCCAATATGTCGAACCTTCATCGCCAAACTCCGTCTCGTGCAATAGCTGAGCACGGCGCTTCATCCGCGACGGTCTGGGCCTCGGTTACAGCGCAGGCAAGCGAAACCGGCCTATTGCTCCAGCTCGATGTCCCAATAGAGCCAATCCATCCAGCTTTCGTGGAGATGGTTGGGCGGAAAGGCGCGGCCGCGATCCTGCAATTGCCAGCTGGTCGGCCGGATTGCGGCCATGCGCAAATGCATATGCGCCTGCTTGGGCGTCCGCCCGCCTTTTTTGAGGTTGCAGGGCAGGCAAGCCGTGGTCACATTTTCCCAGCTCGTCCGCCCGCCGAGCCGGCGCGGCACGATATGGTCGAAGGTCAGATTGTCGGTCGATCCGCAATATTGGCATTCGAACTTGTCGCGCAGGAACAGGTTGAAACGCGTGAAGGCGGGATATTCCGACGGCTTCACATATTGCCGGAGCGCGATGACGCTGGGGATTTGCATGTCGAGGCTGGGGCTGTGGACATGACGATCGTAGCTCGAAACGATATCGACCTTGTCGAGAAAAACTGCCTTGATCGCCGTCTGCCAGGGCCAGAGGCTTAAGGGATAATAGCTCAGCGGCGTATAGTCGGCGTTGAGCACAAGCGCAGGGCAATTGTCCGGGTGACGCGCCCTGCCTGCGGCTTCGAAAGTTCCTGCGTGAAACATTCTTATGCTCTCTCCCTGTCGGCCACTGTATCGCTTTTGGTTCCGCTACGTTACAGGATTTTGACAACTCCACCTTTTAAGCCAACCTATTTGCACATTATGTGACGTCAAGGGGGCAAACTCTACCAGATATGGTATCCTGTGCATAAAATCGCAGATCAGATAGAGCGGCTGCCGCACCAAATGCTGGCGGGAGCTGCCATGGCCACACGCTTTGCGCCCAGTCCCAATGGCCGCTTACACCTCGGCCACGCCTTTTCGGCGCTGTGCGCGCATGATCTGGCGAGGGCGGTTGGCGGGCGTTTTCTGTTGCGGATCGAGGATATCGATGGCGTGCGCAGCCGGAGCGAATATGTCGACGCGATCCAGCGTGACCTGCGCTGGCTTGGCCTTGCCTGGGACGGCAAGGCTGTTTTCCAGTCACAGCGCATCGATCGCTATGGCGAAGCACTTGAGCGGCTGAAGACCCGGGGCTTCGTCTATCGCTGCTGGTGCAGCCGTAGCGACATTGCTGCTGCCTTGCGCGAGCGACCCGTGCTGCATGGCCCCGATGGCCCCGTCTATCCCGGTACCTGCAGGGGCAGGGAGGATGGCGAGGGGCCGTTCAGCTGGCGGCTGGATATGGCAAAGGCAATCGCGATGGCAGGGCCGCTGCAATGGTCCGACTTGGCAGCAGGCAGCCAGTTTGCCGATCCCATGCTGTTCGGTGATGTCATATTGTGGCGCAAGGATGCGCCAGCCAGCTATCATCTCGCCGCGACGCTCGATGATGCAGCCGACGGCATCAGCCATGTCGTGCGCGGGCAGGATTTGTTTGCCTATACTTCCATCCACCGGTTGCTGCAGGCTTTGCTCGACCTGCCCAAACCGCTTTATTGGCACCATCCGTTGCTGCTCGATGCCGATGGGGAGAAGCTTGCCAAAAGCCGTCTGTCGCAACCGCTGGCGGATTTGCGGGAAAAAGATGTCGATGGACCGGGCCTGCTGGAACAATTGCGCATGGGCCAGCTTCCTCTTGGCATTACAGCTTCGGCTGATTAATTAGGGTCAGGACCCGTTGAATATCCCTTCGAGGCGTCAAAATGGCAAAGATATCGAAGCAAAAGGGCCGCTGGCAGGCAGTTATTCTGCCTGCAAGGCCCTTTTGCTTTGAGATCGAAGCCATTTCGGCGTCCTTCGGATTTGACCCATTTTGTCCATTGGTGCGTTGGCAAGCTCGGCAATATCACAATATTCCCGTCGCTTGCCGCCTACCACTGAACAAAATGGCCTCAAACCTCGAAGGGATATTCAACGGGTCCTGACCCTAGGGCGCATGCCCGTATCGCTATACTGCCCACGCGGTTGCAAAGGTATTTTACCATGAACATTCTCCTCATCATCCTGCTCATGATTGCCATGGGTCTTGTTGTTTTTGCCGTCATCCGCGGGCTGCACGCTTTTGCCAATATGCGCCCGGATGATGTGAATGAGGATGGTGTGCCGAAATCGCTGGCGATGCAGAACAAGATGATGTTCTCCCGCGTCAAATGGCAGGCAATTGCCGTTGCCTTGATCGTCATTCTGCTTTTGGGCAGGGCAGCGACCAGCTAACATCCGGCTATGGTGAAGCTGAACAAGATTTACACGCGCACCGGTGATGATGGCACAACCGGGCTGGTCGATGGCTCGCGCCGGTCAAAGGCCGATGCGCGGATGCAGGCCATTGGCGATGTCGATGAGGCCAATAGCGCGCTGGGGCTGGCGATCAGTGCTATCGAGCGCGGCGCTGGCGATACCCGACTGATCACCGACCTGCGCCGTATACAGAATGATCTTTTTGACCTCGGTGCCGATATCGCTACGCCGGGGGAGGATTTCGAACCCGGCGAAATGAGCTTGCGCATCGTTCAGGGCCAGATCGACTGGCTTGAAAGAGCCATCGATGCCGCCAATGAAGAGCTCGATCCCCTTACCAGCTTTATCTTGCCGGGCGGCAGCGAGGCTGCGGCTGCGCTGCATCTGGCGCGCGCCATAACGCGTCGGGCCGAACGATCGATGGTGGCTGCATCCGCCGGTGAGGTGTTCAATCCGCGCGCGCTTGTCTATATCAACCGCTTATCCGACTATCTGTTCGTGCTCTGCCGTCTTGTTAACAAGCGAGAGGGCGGAGACATATTGTGGGTGCCGGGCGCGTCCCGCTAGCGCAATCTGCGCGTCCGGTCGCACGGGCCGAGTGACTGGATGATGAAGCGATAATCGGCGCGGGCGCGCTCGACATTGTCAGGTTCCGGCGTTTCAATCAGCGTGACATCGAGGTCGCGTGGCAATCCGCAAGCAAGTCGATACCAGAGCAGGCTGTTCTTTTGTGGTGCGGTTGCCGAACCGTCGATCACTTCTCCGGTGGAGACCGACCAGATTTTGGGCGCACCCGGATTGCTTCGCACGGATAGCGAATAAATCTGGTTGGCTTTGGCCTCGACGAAAATCTGTGTTTCGCCTTCGCCGATGATCGTGCCGGGGCTGTGAAAAGCGCTGGTGATCGCGACCACGGGCTGCGGCGCATCGATAATCACTGCTTCTTTTGTGATCGCGCGCACCATCGCATCATTGCCCGGGCTCCAGGCGATCAGCGCATCGGGGCGCGCCAGCCGGATAGTGCCCGGTAAACCTGCGGCCTTGCTGCCAAGAAGAAAGAAACGCTGCTTTTTCAGCTTGGGTATCTTCCCTTTCGCATCTTTTGGCACATCCAGCGTGAAGCGGACGCTGTCGGCTATTCCTTCATTCCCGCGCAGCAGCGCCAGCACGTCGGCCTCGACCACGAGCCGCTGCACATTGGCAGGAACGCCAACGGCTTGTTCCGCCGGAACCTTGGTCGTTTTTCGTATCTGTGCATCGACAATCAGGGGCGAAATGACGACCAGATCGGCAACATCGGCATAGCTGCTATTGGTTGCCGAGATGGCGAAACCCTGGACCGAAACTGCGGGCTGCGCAGCCAGCGAAACGGGCAGAAGGCTAAGCGCGATAGCCATTTTGGCCCAGTATCGCCGCATTTTTACAGCCATCGCGCTTCTCCTATCTGGCAGTGAAACCGTTAATTTATCCAGTGAATCTGCATAAGCTATGGCGCATCGCACCTGTCAACCAGATGAATTCGCGAACGATTTGCAGAATCGGATTGCCTGTGGATTTTCGCATCGCTAAAGCGGGGATGAATCAGCCAAAAGACAGTTGAAAACTGCGCAGGGCTTGTTGGGGTGGCGCGTTACATATTTGCCGACTGCCGACGATCTTGCGCCTTTATGGGGAAGTTAGGAGAGTCGTTTCCGCATGGCATATGCTGACCAACAAGGATTGAGCACGAACCGGATGATCGCGATCATCCTCGTTGTGCTTCTTCACGCAGGGATAGGCTTCGCACTTGTTTCCGGCCTGGCTTATGAAGCCATCCAAAAGGTTAAGGAAAAGATGGAAGTCGTCGATATTCAGGAAGAGAAACCACCTGAAGAAGAGCCACCGCCGCCACCACCCGAAGAAGTGATCGTTGCACCGCCGCCGAGCTTTGCGCTCGAAATTCCAGTGAAATCCAACAATGATTCTCAGATTGCCGATACCGACACATCCAAAAAGGATGACACTGCAGAGGCTTACAAAAGCTGCCCAGGTGGCGCGCGCGTGCTTGAAAGCCAGGCTTGTCCGCAGGTGGATGAAGATATTCTCTGCCCTGACGGTAAAACCCGCGTGAAGGCTTCGCAGCGCTCGACCTGCCCGCCTGTTGAAAACAAGTCGCGTGCGGCAAAGCCGAAGAACAATCCGGGCAGCTGGGCGACCACCAACGACTATCCGTCGCGCGCCCTTTCGCAAGAGCGTGAAGGTACCACCGGTTTCCGCGTCACCGTGGACAGCTCGGGCCGTGTTTCGGATTGTCAGGTCACCTCGTCGAGCGGTCACTCCGACCTTGATGCTGCGACCTGCAGCAACGTGAAGCGTCGTGCCCGTTTTGACCCTGCGCTTGATAATGCGGGTAATCCGACTACCGGTTCCTACTCGAACCGCGTGACCTGGCGGATACCAAAGGATTAACCGCCCGGATCGGGGGTTTTGCTCCGGGCAAATTTGACCACGTACCTGATTTGAACCTTATCTGATTGATTTGAGAGGAAGTAAAAATGTCGATTGCAATTCTTGCTGCAAATGCAAATGCCGTCCCGGCCGCCAATTTCGGCCTGTGGCAGGCGCTCAACCACGGCGGTGCGCTCAGCTGGTCGATTTTCATCCTGATGGTGATCATGTCGATCTTCTCCTTCTACATCCTGTTCACCAAGCTGATTGACCAGAACAAGGTGATGAAGCAGGCAGCAGCCGTGCGTGCCAATTTCTGGAAGGCCAACAGCCTTGAAGAAGGCGCTGCAAAGCTCGAAAAGAACAGCGCGTTCCGCCAGATCGTTGACGATGGCATTGCTGCGCAAAAGCAGCACGGCCTGCTGACCGACCCGGTCGAGGCACATGACTGGCTGCACGGCGCGATGGCCCGTTCGGAAGAAGCCATCAACAACAAGCTGGCAACCGGCCTGCCCTTCCTGGCATCGGTGGGTGCGACTGCACCGTTCATCGGTCTGCTTGGCACCGTTATCGGCATCTATCGCGCGCTGATTGAAATCGGCATCGCGGGTCAGGCCGACATCGGCAAGATCGCCGGTCCCGTTGGTGAAGCGCTGATCATGACCGCCATCGGTCTGATGGTTGCTGTGCCTGCCGTGCTTGCGTACAACTGGCTGCAGGCCCGTAACAAGACGATCGCTCGCAGCCTGACCGGCTTCTCGAACGACGTGCTGGGCTACATCACCTCGGGTGGTCGCGTGAAGCCTGCTATCGCAGCTGCACCTGCTGCCGCAGCAAAGCCGGCAGCTGCACCTGCGGCTGCTGCACCGACGACTGCCGTCAAGAAGTAAGCTTGTAATCGGCCGGGGTTCGCCCCGGCCCTCACGCAGGGACTTTGACATCTCTGTGTTTCAAGCCATACCAAGAGAGAGGTACAGCCAATGGCTATGAGTACAGGCGGCGGCGACGGCGACGTCAAACCGATGTCAGACATCAACACGACGCCCCTCGTGGACGTCATGCTGGTTCTTTTGATCGTGTTCCTGATCGCCATTCCGGTCGCCATCCAGACCGTGAAAATGGATATTCCGGTCATCAAATATGAGCCGGTGAAGGCAAAGCGCGAAAATGTGCTGTTGTCGGTGACGACCACCGATGCGGCAGGCAATGAGCCGGGTTCGGAGGCGTTTCAGGGTGCCAATCCCAATGGCGAATGCCGGATTTACTGGAATGTGACTCCGATATCGTCCGACGAACTGGAGGCGCGCGCCAAGACGCATATGGAGCAGCAGATCGAGATCCTCGGCGGCATGGAAGCCCTGCAATCGGGCGATGTGAAGCCCGAAGATCTGCCCGAAGCGCATATTCGCGGTGACGTGAACACCCCCTATCGCTGCATCGGCGGCGCAATCTTCAACATGCAGATTGCCGGCTTCCTGCGGATCGGGTTCATTTCATCGCCGATGGAACTGCTGAGTTCGTCCCGCTAACAACCGCGCTTAAAGTTTAGGAGATTTTATCATGGCAATGAGTGGCGGTAGCGACGATGGCACGCCGATGATGGACATGAACACGACGCCGTTGATCGACGTTATGCTCGTGCTCCTCATCATGCTGATGATTACCATTCCGCCGGTGACGCATATGGTCGATATCGACCTGCCGATTGCAACGCCGCCGGACGATAACGAGATCAAGATCGACCCTGTGGTCAACAAGATCTTCATCGAGGATAATGGCGCAATCCTGTGGAACGGCACGCCTGTTTCGCAGCAGCAGATTGCCGAATTTCTGAAGCAGACCAAGGCGATGACGCCGGAACCCGAATTGCAGTTCCAGCCGACCGCCAATGCGCCCTATGTGATTGCTGGTGAAGTGCTGGCCGTCGTGAAGCGCAGCGGCATCACCAAATTCGGCTTCGTCGGTAATGAAAATTACCGCGTCTTTGGCAAGGCTGCTGTCGCTCCCCGATAAGCGACGCGCATTTTCACATTCAAAGGGCGGCCCTGATCGGGTCGCCCTTTTTTGTTTGGCGCAGCGGTGGGGGGATGCAGATCAGGAACCGTCGGCTTTCCGATAGGGCACAAAGTCGCCCAGCACGCATGTAGGGCCCGGGATACCACCGACACGGTCCACAAGCTGGAATATATCGCCGCGGCATTGCTGGCTTCCCCATTGGCGGCTGACCATCACATCATCGTCGCGCGCCAGGCCGGGGCAGGGCGAGCGCAGCCGGTTCTGATACACCAGCCGCCCCGACACGCGATAAAGCAGCAGATCGTCGCTGACGCGGATGACATTGGCCTGCGGGCTGTTACCAATGCATCGCACGGCCTCGCCCGCAACCTTGCCGTCCAGTTCCTTGCTCAGCAGTTCGGCCTGTTTTTCGGTGAGCGGCAGCGGTGCAGTTTCCGCTTCGGACGCTGCGCATCCCGCCATACACAGGCCAAGGGGAAGGGCCGCAGCCAGAATCATCTTGCGCATCAAATTTCTCCTCTTGCCCAACCAACACTTTACCCCAAAGACAGTTCCTTGAACAGAGTGGGAGAAGCGCCTATGGCATGGCCGGAATTGCAGTGGGATGGGGAGCGCACGGGGCCGTTACAGCATGTAAGGGTCGTCGATATGTCCTCAGTCGTACTGGGGCCTTTTGCCACGCTGCAACTTGCCGATCTGGGTGCCGAAGTCATCAAGATCGAAAATGGCGACAGCGGCGACATGATGCGCCGCGCAGGGGCGTCGCCCGCGCCCAATATCGGCCCGATCTATGCTGCGCTCAATCGCAATAAAAAGGCGGTAAGCCTGAACGCTGCCAATCCCGATGACCGTGCCGCCATATTGGCGCTGATCGCCGATGCCGATGTCTTCATCCACAATGTCCGCATGGCGGGGATGGCGCGGCTGGGCCTGACCTATGACGATGTGCGCAAGGTCAATCCCGATATCGTCTATGTGCATTGCGCTGGCTATGGCTCGGACGGCCCCTATGCAAAATTGCAGGCCTTTGACGACCTCATCCAGGCGGCGTCGGGCTTTGCGGCCTTGTCTGAGCTGCGCGACGGTGGACGGCCGCAATATGCGCCGTCGCTGGTGGCGGACAAGGTGTGCGGGCTATTTGCCGCCAATGCGGTGATGGCGGCTTTGCTGGCGCGCGCAAACGGCCTTGGCGGGCAATTTGTCGAGGTGCCGATGCTCGAATGCTTCACTTGGTTCAATCTGGTGGAGAATCTCTGGGGCGGAACATTTGTGCCCGAACTGGGGCGATTGGGCTACACCCGCTCGGTCAACCCGCGACGCAGGCCCTATCCGACGTCGGACGGCTATATCGCCGTTGTTCCCTATAATGATGCGCAGTGGGAACGGTTTTTCGAACTGGCGGGCCGCCCCGGCGTGTTTGAGGATCCGCGCTTTTCGACCTATGAGGAGCGGACGAAAAATACCGGCGAACTTTACGCCATCATCGAGGAGTTGATGGGTACGCGAACCACCGCCGACTGGCTGGTACTGCTCGCCGAAAACAACATCCCCGCCATGCAATATAACCGCATCGCCGATGTGCTGACCGATCCGCATCTTACCGCGACGGGCTTTTTCGAGGAGCGGCAGGCAAAGGCCGGCTGGACATGGCGCAGCATGAAGCATCCGGTGAAATATGGTGCGACCCCCGCCTCGCACTTTGCCGAGCCGCCGGGGCTCGATGCCGATGGCGATGAGGTGCGACGCGTAATGACAGAATAAGTGGCCCACTCCACACCCGAACATGCTGAGCGAAGTCGAAGCACTCGTCCGAGCGAAGCCGAGGACTAGAAAGCACCACGCCTCGGCTTCGCTCGGCATAGTCCCTCGACTTCGCTCGGGAGGGGCGGTTTTGCTGTTTTTAGCTCAGCGGCCCGCCAGCAGCCCACGCATGATCAGGTCGACACTATGCTCGCGATAGGCGTCGCGCATCGTCTCGCTGATATCATTCTGGTCATAGCAATGACGCAATACCTGTCGTGCCGAAAAAAAACGATCGGCAGCGCCGGTGACGGTGAAATAGAATAGCTGCGGGTCGACGTCGCGGAATTTGCCTGCCTTCACGCCCTCGGCGATCAGCTGGTCATAAGCGCGCGAGATAGGCCGCAAGTAGCGTTCGGCAATCCGGGCGGCTTCCACGGGCGCGCTGTCGCGAATCTGCCGCATCAGCAGGCGGTTGAGATAGGGAAAGGCATAATAGGTGTCGATCGTAGCACCGATATGCCGCTTCAGCTTTTCCTCGGGCGGCATGTCCTTTGCCACCAGCGCGTTCAACTCCGAGACAATCTTCCCCATATGCCGGTCGAGCAGGGCGTGGAGCAATCCGCTTTTGTTGCCGAAATAATATTTGACCAGCGCACTGTTAAGTCCGGCGCGCAGTGACAGTTCGGATAGCGATAGGTCGAGCGTATCGCCATCGCGCATGATTTCGCTCGCCGCCTCAAGCAATTGTTCGCGGGCTGTGCCGCTATCGGGATTGTCGCTAACGATTTTCGGACCGTTTGTTGCCACGGCTTAGCTCCCTGGGGATTATGTACTCAGCTATATACAGCTTCGTCCCACCAAGGAAAGAAGTCAGGCATATCGGTTGAAACCCGGTCGGGATAGGCGGGTTCCCGCTTTTCAAGGAAGCTTGCAATGCCCTCCGCTGCGTCGCCGGAGCGGGCGCGGCGATAAATGGCGCGGCTGTCTATTTTGTGCGCGTCCATCGGGTGCGGCATCGCCGCATTACGCCAAAGCATCTGACGGGTCAGCGCGATGGAGACTGGTGCGGTATTGTCGGCAATCTCGCGCGCCAGCTTGCACGCCTCGGCAAGCAACTCATCTGCGGGGTGCACGGATCGCACCAGTCCGCCACGCAGCGCCTCTGCCGCATCGAAAATCCGCCCGGTATAGCACCATTCCAGCGCCTGCTGCGGCCCGACAAGGCGCGGCAGGAACCAGCTTGAGGCGGCTTCGGGCACAATCCCGCGCCGGGCAAAGACAAAGCCGAAACGCGCCGTGTCGCTCGCCAGGCGAATATCCATCGGCAGCTGCATGGTCACGCCTACGCCAACCGCCGCGCCATTGACGGCAGCGATTACCGGTTTCTTGCATTCAAAGATGCGCAGGGTCAGAAGCCCGCCACCATCGCGGACGCGCGGATCGGAGAGGCTTTCAACCTCGCCCCGGTTGGCAAACACCTGGCCGCCGCCTTCGGGTGTCAGGTCTGCGCCTGCGCAAAAGGCGCGCTCGCCATGACCGGTGACGATGACCGCGCGGACATTATCATCGGCATCGATCCGGTCGAACGCGTCGATCATCTCGGTCATCATCGTGCCGGTGAAGGCATTCATCTTGTCGGGACGGTGCAGCGTGACAGTGGCAATGCCGTCCGCAACGTCGTAGAGGATCTGGGTGTAGTCGGTCATTTCCATGCTCTCGCTCCATTCGGGGGCAATTCGAACCGCAGGGCGACGCCGCAGTCTTTTGTTATCGTCACCCCGTGCTTGACACGGGGTCCCGCTTTTTGCTGACAACTCCGACAAAGCGGGACCCCGCATCAAGTGCGGGGTGACGGGCTTCAAAGGCCCGACATTCGACCTTTACCGCGGCGCCATCCGGATCGCGCCGTCGAGGCGCACGTCCTCGCCGTTGAAATAGCTGTTTTCGATCATCGTCAGCGCAAGGCCCGCATATTCCTCAGGCTTGCCAAGTCGCTTGGGGAAGGGCACGGACGCGGCAAGTGCGTCCTTTACCTGCTGCGGCGCGCCCATCATCAGGGGCGTTTCAAAAATGCCAGGCAGGATCGTATTGACGCGGATGCCTTCGCTCATCAGGTCGCGCGCAATAGGCAGGGTCATGCCGATAACGCCGGCCTTCGACGCCGAATAGGCAACCTGCCCCATCTGGCCATCTTCGCCCGCGACCGACGCGGTATTGACGATTGCGCCGCGCTCACCATCCTCATTCTGCGGATCGAGCGTCATCATGCCCGCCGCCGACATCGCGATGCAGCGGAAGGTGCCGACGAGATTGATCTGGATCAGCCAGTCGAATGCACTTGCCGGATAATATTTGATCGAGCCATCGGTCTTGGACCGGCTGGCGGTCTTCATGGCTGCGCCCGTACCGGCGCAGTTGACCAGGATGCGCTCCTGCCCGTGCGCGGCGCGTGCCTTTTCAAATCCGGCGGCAACGCTTTCATCGCTGGTCACATTGACTTCGCAAAATATGCCGCCGATTTCAGCAGCGACCGCTTCGCCCTTGTCCTTTTGCAGGTCGAAAATCGCGACCTTAACGCCCTTTGCGGCAAGCGCGCGGGCAGTTGCGGCACCGAGGCCGGATGCGCCGCCGGTGATTACGGCTGCTACGGTGGAATCGAGTATCACAAATCTTTTCCTTCTGTCGTCGCCCCCGCGAAGGCGGGGGCCGTTGGAGTTGTCGGTATAGCGGCGTAGGAGCGAACTTCCTGTGGTCCCCGCCTGCGCGGGGACGACGGATGCTTACAGCCGCTCGATAATCGTCACATTCGCCTGACCGCCGCCTTCGCACATCGTCTGCAGGCCATATTTGCCGTTGGTGGCATCAAGAACGCCAAGCAGCGTTGCCATCAATTTGGTTCCCGATGCGCCAAGCGGGTGGCCAAGCGCAATTGCGCCGCCATGCTGGTTGATCCGCGACCGGTCGCCGCCGAGATATTTCAGCCAGGCCAGCGGCACCGGCGCAAAGGCTTCGTTGACCTCATAGGCGTCGATATCCGATATGCTGATGCCAGCCTTTTTCAGCGCCTTTTCGGTCGCAAACAGCGGTTCTTCGAGCATGATGACCGGATCGCCAGCGGTCACCGAAATATGGTGGATACGCGCGCGCGGGGTCAGGCCATGATCTTTCAGCGCCTGTTCGGAGACGATCAAGGCAGCCGATGCGCCATCGCAGATCTGCGATGCGTTGGCGGCCGTGATTGCGCCGCCTTCCTGCAACAGCTTCACGCTCGAAATGCCCTCCAGCGTGGCGTCGAAACGGATGCCTTCGTCCACCCGGTGCATCTCCTTTCCCTCGGGGGTGTCAATCTCGAGCGCCACGATTTCCCTGTCGAAATGCCCGGCTTCGGTCGCAGCCTTGGCACGTTGATGGCTCTCCAGCGCATAAACGTCCAACTCATCCTTGGTGAGCCCGTGCTTTTTGACAATCATTTCCGCACCCATGAACTGGCTGAACATGATGCCGGGATATTTTTCCTCAAGCCGCGGCGATTTATAGTTGCCGAGGCCTTCCTTCATATACAGCATCGCGGTCGAGCCCATCGGCACGCGCGTCATGCTTTCGATGCCGCTGGCAAGCACCATATCCTGCGTGCCCGACATCACGGCCTGCGCTGCAAACATCATCGCCTGCTGCGATGAGCCGCATTGCCGGTCGATGGTTACGGCAGGAATGCTGTCGGGCAGTTTGGAGGCAAGCACGGCATTGCGGCCGACATCCATCGTCTGCTGCCCGCCCTGCATGACGCAACCGGTGATTACGTCATCGATGGCCTTGGTGTCGAAATCATTGCGGTCGGCAATGGCATCGAAGACAGCAGCGCCCAGATCGACGGGGTGCCAACCGGCAAGCTTTCCGCCGCGCTTGCCACCCGCAGTACGGACGGCGTCGACAATATAGGCAGTGGCCATGAAACAGACTCCTTCAGGATTGATTTAATCAAGCGATTAAACCGAGTCCGGTCGGGGGTCAATGGCTATGGCTGTTTGTCGGCGATCAACTGCCAAGCGCTGCAATCGCATCACGCGTGCAGCGTTTATAGTTGCCACGGGCAAAGCGGTAAGTGCCGATGAAATGCACAAAGGCGGGATCGCTGGGCAGCGGCTCTTCCCAATGGTTCACATAGCGGTGATAGGGGAGCTGCAACGGATCGGGATCGTTTGCGATCACAAAGTTGGAGGCAACCTGTTCGCTGCCCCATTGCCGCCATGTGCTGCCCAGCCGCGCATCCATCGCTTGCGAAAATTGGGTGACAAGCCCGCGTCCGGCATCGCTGCGGGCAAAACCGGCAAAGCCAGCGCAACCGCGAATATAGCGCGCCTCATCGGCATCATCCAAAGTGGCAAGTGCGGCCTCCGCCTGCGCCTGAACATGGTCGGTGGTCGGGCCATTGGCGTGGAAGATGGCCGCAATTTCGCGCGCCGATTTGAAGCCATGCGTCGCTTCGTCATGCCCGCCGGCAAGCGTGAAACTGCGATTGGCTTCGATGGCGGCGATGACTTCGGGAACCGGTCCGGTGGTCACCGTATCGGAATCGAGCTGGATCACGAACGCAGAACCGCGCCGGTCGAGAATGGCGGTCAGCCGCTCCCAGCAATTGCCTTTCGGGCAAGTGCCAGTATCGATGTCGGCATTTTCCAATATGACCGGATTGTCGCAGTGCCGCGCCAGGATCGCCCGGTCTGAGGCTGTCAGCGTGCCATCGTTCAAAAGCACGACCCGTCCGCGCCGCAAATGATGATGCAGCGACTTGACCGCGACCAGATAGGGCAAAAGTACCGCAGTTCCGATCATCGAAAAGAGGATCACGCCATCCTCGGCAGCGACAATTGGCGGCGTGTCCAATATCCCCTGCGCCGCCCGCTCATGCGACCAGCTTCCCGCGCGGCGGGCAACAGCGGCGATCAAATCGCTGGGGCTCAACGGGTCCTCCGGGGACAAAGGATTGCAGGTCTGACCTCTGGCCCTAGATTGAAGCCATTTCCACTTGATTAACGGGGGAAGGTTTTACACGTGCGGCGACCAGAGATCCGGCAACGATCAGCGCGGTTCCGGAAACAGTCCAGACCGTGACAGGCTCGGCAAAAAAGAGCCAGCCGAACAGCGCAGCCCAGACAAAGGCGGTGTATTCTACAGGGATCAATATCTGTGCCTCGGCGCGCGCATAGGCCCAGCTCATCAACAGCAGCGAGATGATCGCGAGGACTGCCGCGCCTGCGAGCATCGGCAGCTTGACCATAGGAAGCGGCTCCAGCAACCAAGGGCTTGCAAGGGCAAGTATCGATGCCGTCAACAAGTTTTGGAAAAAGGCGATTTCGGCAGGCTTGGCAATTTGCGCCTGCTGTCGGGCGAGGATCAGATTATAGGCAAATACCACTGCCGAAAACAGCACCGCCAGAACGCCCCACAGCGCTTCGTCGCTATAGTCGCCGCTGAACTTGCCGAACAGGATCACCGCAACACCGGCTAGACCGCAAATCGAGGCAATGATCGCTTCTCGCCCGATTCTTTCCCCCAGCAGCACAGCCGCCAGAAACAGCGCGATGACCGGCGCAATGAATGACAGGCCGATCGCCTCGGCAAGCGGCAATCTACCCAGCGCCCAGAAAAAGCTCACCGCCATGGCCGCAACCACGATGCTGCGCCACAGATGGAGTTGCAAGGCAGCTCTGCCAGGCCAGCCATCGCGGCTCGCGATGAAAAGACCGCCTGCCAGTGTCGAGCCCAGCATATTGCGCCACAGCACAGCATTATAGGCCCCGACAGCCAGCACCAGATCCTTCATCACCGCATCCATCAGCGAAAATGTCCCAATTCCCGCTGCGGCAACGGCAAAGGCAAGTGCGGGGCTGGTGTGTCGGGACATGTGATGCGGCATAGGCAGGCGCGCGGGCCCTGTCATCCATTCCGTGCGTTTACCTGCCAATACCGCACGCAATCTTGCCAACGGGGGCGGTCAGGCCCTAAAGAGACGCTTTCACCATGGCACTCACCCCCTTTCCCTGGTCCGATGCGTTGATCGTGCTCGCGCTGATCGCGCTCAACGGCGTGTTTGCCATGTCCGAACTGGCGATCGTCTCTGCGCGTAGCGCGCGGCTGCAGGCAAAGGCCGATGCGGGGAGCAGCGGCGCTGCCATCGCCCTCAAGCTCGCCAATGATCCGGGCAAATTCCTGTCGACGGTGCAGATCGGGATCACGTTGATCGGTATCATTGCCGGTGCTTATTCGGGCGCCAGCCTGGGCGCGCCGATGGGCGAGCGGCTGGAGGCGCTCGGCATGGACCCTGATTGGGCCGCCACCACCGGATTTGGCCTGGTAATCGGTATCACCACCTACGCGTCGGTGGTGGTAGGCGAACTTGTCCCCAAACAATTTGCGCTGATTGCGCCCGAACGCATTGCCGCCATCATGGCGCGGCCAATGCTGTGGCTGGCCTGGTTTGCCGCGCCCTTTGTGTGGCTGCTCGACCGGTCGAGCGCGCTGATCTTTCATCTGCTCGGCCTGCGCCGCGACAATCGTGACGCGCTGACGGCCGAGGAGCTGAAGGTTGTCTTCACCGAAGCCACCCATGCCGGCATCATCGAAGAGCATGAGCATAAAGTCATTGCGGGCGTCGTGCGCCTCGCCGATCGGCCCGTGCGCGAGGTAATGACACCGCGCACCGAGGTTGACTGGCTGAACAGCGATGCAACCGCAGAGGATGTGCGCGACCGGCTACTCAATTCGCTACACACGCGCCTGCCCGTGATGGGGGAAAGCGTCGATCAGGTGCTGGGCGTTGTGCAGTCGCGCGACATTGTCGCCGCGCAGATCGAGGGACGCCCGCTCGACCTGACCGCATTGATGCGCAAGGCAGAGATTATTCCCGACCAGCTCGATGCGATGGACGCGCTGGAAATTTTGCGTTCTGCCGAAGTGCCGATGCTCCTCGTCCACGATGAATATGGCCATTTCGAAGGCATTGTGACGCCCAACGACCTGTTGGCCGCCATCGCCGGCGAATTCGCCTCCGATCAGGAGCAGGGCAGTGCCGCCAACATCGTGCGGATGGATGACGGCTCTTTGCTGATCGCAGGGTCGATGGCGGCAGATGCGATGGCCGCCGAACTCGACATAGCCTTACCCGAAGACCGTGATTTCGCCACCGCTGCGGGCTTTGTCCTGCACATCTTGCGCCGCCTGCCTGTGGAAGGGGATGAATTCACCGAAAGCGGCTGGCGCTTTCAGGTCGTCGACATGGACGGTCGCAAGATCGACAAATTGCGCGCGGCGAGGGTCGAGCCTTCCTAGGCGAGAGGGCCGATTCCTATTCTGCGGCGACCAGCGTTTTGTCTCCTTCATTGGCCACTTCTGCAGGCGGATTGGAGAAAACCAGCGTGCCGTCATCAACCGGGTCCTGCGTCAGAATCTTTTTCTCGGCGTGGTAATCCTGCAGCACACGCCAGGGGTGGCGGTCGCCATTGGCAGGCAGACTGTCAAATGCGCGGGCGAAATAGCCTGACGAAAAATCACTGACAAAGGGCAGGCGCGGCATGTTGGTGGGGCCGAGTTTCGGGTTGGCGATCTTTACACCCTTGCGGTCCATTTCGTTCAGCAGGCGGCAGACATAGTCAGCGACAATATCGGTTTTCAGCGTCCAGCTGGCATTGATGTAGCCGAACACACTGGCAAGATTGGGGATGTCGCTGAACATCACGCCCTTATAATTGAAATGGTCAGCTGCCTTTGTGGCCTTCCCATCGACGCTGAGAACAGTCTTGCCAAGCGTGACAAGATTGAGCCCGGTGGCGGTCACGATGATATCGGCCTCCAGCTCGCGTCCCGATTTGAGCAGGATGCCCGTCGGCGTAAAGCGGTCGATATGGTCGGTGACAATCTCTGCACTGCCATTGCCGACCGCCTTGTACATATCGCTGTCGGGGATCAGGCAGAGGCGCTGTTCCCACGGGCCATAGGGCGGGGTGAAATGCTTGTCGATGTCGATATGCGGCGGCAGCTCCTTCTTCGCCATATCGAGCAGCTTCTCGGCAACCGACGCCGGGTCCTTGCGCGCCTTGTTATAGACGATCCGCTGCCACCAGATATTGCGGAACCGGGTGAGGGCATAAGCCGCCTTTTCGGGCAGGATTTTGCGCACGAATTTGGAAAAAGGATCGATGGCCGGGCGCGACACCATCCAGGTTGGGGTGCGCTGAAGCATATACACCTTCGCCGCCGTCTGCGCCATCACCGGAACAATCGTAACGGCGGTGGCGCCGGAGCCGATGACGATGATTTTCTTGCCGCTGTAATCCAGATTTTCCGGCCAATGCTGCGGATGGACAATCTGCCCGGTGAATTCTTCCTCGCTGGGAAAATCGGGGCGGTAGCCCTGGTCATAATCATAATAGCCCGCCGCCATGAACAGGAAGTTCGCGGTGAATTTCACCTCGGCCCTGTCCTCTTCGCGGCGCGCGGTTATGGTCCAGCGGGCAGTCTCGCTCGACCAGTCAGCCGACAGCACGCGATGTTTAAAATGGATGTGCGGCGTGATGCCATATTCCTGCGCGGTTTCATGTACATAGTCCCAGATGGCCGGGCCATCGGCGATCGTCTTTTCATGTAGCCAGGGTTTGAAGCGATAGCCCAGCGTGTGCATGTCGCTGTCCGATCGGATGCCCGGATAGCGGAACAGGTCCCATGTCCCACCCATATCGGCGCGCTGCTCGATAATGGCATAGCTTTTGTTCGGGCATTGCATCGTAAGATGCGCCGCAGCGCCGATGCCCGATAGGCCCGCGCCGACGATCAGGACGTCGAAATCGGTTTTTGCCTGCTGCTCTGCCATGGGACGCTCTCCTTCACCCTTAACCGGGCGATTAAAGCAAAGCTTACTGACAAGCTTGCAAATTGCAACGGGGCTTAGGATGCTTCGGCTATTCCGGCCGGTAAAGCTGGTCTTCGCTGGGAAATGCGCGGGCGCGCACATCGTCGGCATATTGCCGGACGGCATCCTCGACATGGCCCTGCATCGCGCCAAAACGTTTGACGAATTTGGGCACACGGTCGAACAGTCCGAGCATATCCTCGGTCACCAGCACCTGCCCGTCGCACTGCGCAGAGGCACCGATGCCGATCGTCGGGCAGGCAACCTTTTGGGTGATCTCTATCGCGATGGGCTCCATTACGCCTTCGATTACAAGCGCGAACGCGCCAGCCTTTGCGACAGCTTCGGCATCCTCGACAATGCTGCGCGCTTCCTCGGCGCTTTTGCCGCGCACCCCATAGCCACCCAATATATTGACCGCCTGCGGAGTCAGGCCGACATGGCCCATCACCGGAATGCCGCGCTGGGTAAGGAACTCGATGGTCGGCGCAATGACCTTGCCGCCCTCCATCTTGACGCCGGCTGCACCAGTTTCCTTGAGCAGCCGCGCGGCATTTTCAAAGGCTTGCTGCGGCGAGCTTTCGTAACTGCCAAAGGGCATGTCGACGATCACAGCGGCATGATAGCTCCCGCGCACCACCGCTGCGCCATGCGCTGCCATCATTTCCATCGTGACGGCAACGGTATGCGGCAGGCCATATATAACCTGCGCCAGCGAATCACCCACCAGCAGCATGTCGCAATGCGGGTCCATGATTTGCGCCATCCGCACCGTATAGGCAGTCAGCATCACCAGCGGCTCGCCGCCCTTGCGCTGCCGGATACGCGGCACGGTCAGACGCTTCATCGGCTGCGGTGTCGGGTTGGCGCGGCTGGTCGATACCGGCAGCGTCAGCGTTTTGGGCGTAGTGGACATGAAGATAGCGCTTAGCGGCTAAACCCTTGACGCAAAAGGGTGAAGGCGAAATTTGTTAAATACCATTGACTCAATGTTATAAATATATAACATAATGTGCGAATCACCTCACACGGAGAATTGAGTCATGTCCTTTCGGGAAAAAATTCATTGGGTCGCTTTTGTAAGCCTTACACTGGCATTTGGTTGGTACTTTCTGGCATATCCTTGGTCAGCGGTTGACACCGCCGCCGGCGTTACCGCAACTGCAGGCATGTTGGTGCCAGTGACCATTGGCATCATTGGCTCAATGACATTGTTTACCGCCTTCGTGGCCATCCGGGCTCCCAAGGAAACGCATATCAAGGAAGATGAGCGGGAGAAGCTGATCCACTTCAAAGGAACACATTTGGCCTATTATCCGCTGGTTCTTGGTGTCTGGGCCAATCTGTTTGCCATTTTCTACCATATCAGCGCTGCGGGGCGATTAAACTTGCTGACTGCAACGGTGGTGCTGGCCGAGCTGGTGCGGGTTGGATCGCAACTCTACTTTTATCGGAGGGGGTATTGAGTAATGGCCAACCTTCCCTTTGACAATTCAATCAGGACCCTGCGATTTCTGGCGGGCGAGATGACGCAAGGCGACCTTGGCGACAAAGTGGGTGTTACCCGGCAAACGATCGCGGCCATTGAGCAGGGCAAATATTCCCCGTCGCTTGAAGTCGCCTTTCGCATCGCCCGCGTTTTCGACAAGCCGCTGGAAGAGGTGTTCAGATGGACCAGCGAAACCGGATAGGCTTTGCCGCGCAGCATGGAGGTTCCGGGTCACAGGGATGCTCCCCAGAGCTGCGACCCGGGCCTTACGCGGCCGGT
>ERZ1066122.54-NODE-54-length-132097-cov-211.066449_pt1 | contig 132097 bp, 121 predicted proteins | sample MGYA00382769_ERZ1066122 | MGnify/ENA primary metagenome ERZ1066122 (study PRJEB33369, sample SAMEA5778352) | biofilm metagenome | biome: Industrial cooling water; feature: Water cooling tower basin; material: Biofilm | place: United Arab Emirates | collected...
CCTTCTTCGGGGCGGCCTTCTTCTTCGCGACCTTCTTGGCGGCCTTCTTCGGGGCAGCCTTCTTCTTCGCGACCTTCTTGGCGGCCTTCTTCGGGGCGGCCTTCTTCTTCGCGACCTTCTTGGCGGCCTTCTTCGGGGCGGCCTTCTTCACCGCTTTCTTCGCGGCTTTCTTCGCAGCTTTCTTGACAGCCATGGTGCACTCCTCGTCAGTGGTTTGGCGTATTGCCTTGTGTCACTAGCCCAGTAGCAAAGGCAGGGCCGCGGCGCGAGCGCCACGACAAACCCGCAGCGACGGGATCGTCGGCGCGGATGGGGTTGGCCGCAGGAGCGCGGCGCGCGGAAAGGCCTCGGCGGCGCGGCGTTCGCGGCCGTGGGAGGCTGTTCCGGAAAAGGGGACCTCGGCATTGCGCGAGAGGGAGTCGGGCCGCACGCCCCGGGCCGGAGCCGTTCGGGCGAGATCTTCTTGTTCGCGATGCGGATGGAGGTGCGTTCGGATCACTCGTCGTGATGTGACTTGCGTTGCGGCGGAAGCTATCCACGCATTTTTTTTGTGTCAACAACTTTGCGAATCTTTTTTTCGCCGCCGCCGCCTTCGACATCGCACTTCGACGGTGGACGAGCGTGCGTCGATGCCGCGCTCTGCCGACGCGGCCGCGCGAAGCGCGCGAAAAACGCGGGAAAAAACGCGTTATCGAAAATTCGCACTCGTGAGCATTGACGTCGACGCGTGCTCGTGGCGAAGCATTCCGAGCGCAACCGCGGCTGAGCGCGCGGCGTCGGAAAAACGCCGAAATCGTCGTTTGTTGCGTCGCACAAATCAAAACTGCGCGAACTTTTTCCCCGTCGCGCGCGCATCGCGACGCTTCCGGAGGGTCCAAAGCGTCGCGATCGGCCGCTCGCGATGGTCCGGAAACGACGAAGGCCGCACCTCGCGATGCGGCCTTCGACGGTGTCGTGAGATGCCAGCCGGCACCGGAGCAGCGACGTGCTCAGTCGTCGAGCGTGGCGGCGTAGTCGGCCGACGACAGCAGCGCGTCGAGCTGCGCAGCGTCGCTGGCCTCGACGGTGAACATCCAGCCCTGGCCGTAGGCGTCGCCGTTGATCGTCTCCGGCGCGTCGGCGAGCGCGGCATTGACCGCCACGACCTTGCCGGACAGCGGCGCATAGACGTCGGAGGCGGCCTTGACCGACTCGACGACGGCGCAGCCCGCACCCTGCGTCAGCTCGTCGCCCTCGCTCGGCAGCTCGACGTAGACCAGGTCGCCCAGCGCGGCCTGCGCGTGGTCGCTGATGCCGACGGTGTAGCGGTTGCCGCCGTCGGCGCGCACCCACTCGTGGGACTTCATGAACTTCAGGTCGGCGGGAACGTTGCTCATCGTGGGCTCCGGGTTCGGGAAGGGTCGGGTGATCAGGCCAGCACGCCGGGCTGCGGCTGGCCGTCGCGGACGAAAGGATATTTCACGACGCGCACCGGGATGCGCTTGCCGCGGATGTCGACCTCGACGGCGCCGAGCTCGCCGCCGGGCACGCGGGCCAGCGCGATGGCGCGGCCGAGCGTCGGCGAGAAGGTGCCAGAGAGGATCTCGCCGATGCCGCTGGCGGTGTGGACCGGCTGCCCGTGGCGCAGCACGCCCTTCTCGTCCATTACCAGACCGATCGTCTGGCGCGGCACGCCGGCGGCCTTCTGCGCTTCGAGTGCTCCGCGGCCGTTGAAGTCGCGGCCCTCGTCCAGCGCGACCGTCCAGGCGAGTCCGGCTTCGAGCGGACTGACGCCGTCGTCCATGTCCTGGCCGTACAGCGCCATGCCGGCTTCGAGGCGCAGCGTGTCGCGCGCGCCGAGCCCGGCCGGGCCGACGCCGGCGCGCTCGAGCGCCTCCCACAGCGCGACCGCGTCGGCTTCCGGCACGATGACTTCGAAGCCGTCTTCGCCGGTGTAGCCGGTGCGCGCGACGAACAGGCCTTCGCCTGACGGAGACGCGCCCGCGCCGAACGCGGCCACCGCGGCGCGCGGCACTTCCGCAGCGGCAAAACGGCCGAGCGCCTGCACGGCGGCCGCGGCGTCGGCGGTGAGCAGCGACGCGAACTTCGCCCGCGCGTTCGGGCCCTGCACGGCGATCATCGACAGCTCCGGGCGCTCCTGCACGGTGACGCCGAATGGCCGGGCCTGCGCTTCGATCCACGGCAGGTCCTTGTCGCGGGTGGCGGCGTTGACGACGACGCGGAACCACGACTCACCCATGAAGTAGACGATCAGGTCGTCGATGACGCCGCCGGTTTCGTTGAGCATGCAGGCGTACAGCGCCTTGCCCGGCGTCTTCAGCTTGTCGACCGAATTGGCGACGAGCCGGCGCAGGAAGGGTCGCACCTGATCGCCGCGCAGGTCGACGACGGTCATGTGCGAGACGTCGAACATGCCGGCGTCGCGGCGCACGAGGTGGTGCTCCTCGATCTGCGAACCGTAGTTGAGCGGCATGTCCCAGCCGCCGAAGTCGACCATCTTCGCGCCGCGGGCGCGATGGGTGGCATTGAGGACCGTGGACTTCGTCATCGCGCGCTCTGCGGTGGTTTCGGATGCAACGGAGTATCGCAGAGGCGCGGCGACGCGTGCCGCGGCCGACTCAGCGCCGGTCGCGAAGCAGCAGGAGCACCGGGATCAGCCCAACAACGACCAGCAGCAGCGCCGGCAGCGCCGCCTGCGACCACAGGCCTTCCGACGTGGCGTTGTAGACCTCGACCGCCAGCGTGTCCCAGCCGAACGGGCGCAGCATCAGCGTCGCCGGCAGCTCCTTCATCGCTTCGACGAAGACCAGCAGCGCGGCGGCGAACAGGCCGGGGCGCAGCACCGGCAGGCCGACGCGCCACCAGCGGGAGGGACGGCGATGGCCGAGCAGCGCGGCGGAATCCATCAGGCTCGGGCGCATCACCGCAAGCGCCGATGCCGCACCGCTCAAGCCTACGCGCTGGAAACGCATCACCAGCGCCAGCACGAGGGCGAACAATCCGGTCGACAGCCCGATTGCGGCGACATGAGCCCCGAGCGCGCGTTCGAGGCTGAGCAGGCACCAGAACACCGCGACGGCCATCACCGCGCCGGGCACGGCGTAACCAAGCCCGGCGAGAAAGCTGCCGGCGCCGAGCCAGCGGTCGCCGGGGAAGCGGCGGCGCGCGGCGGCGATCCCGACGCCTAGCACCACGGCGACGGCGGCGGTCATCGCCGCGATGGCGACCGTGCCGCGCAGCGCCGACCACGGCACCGCGGCCCACGGCGTGGACGGCATCCACGCGATCAGCTGCGCGATCGGCCAGACGACGCCGAGCAGCACCACCAGCGTCGCCGCGCCCGTCACGGCGAGGCCTGAAACCGGCGACAGGCGAGTGCGCTGCGGCGCGCGAAGCTCGGGGGCAGCCGGCGGCGTCGCGCGCTGCCAGCGGCGTGCGAGCAGCAGCACGACCAGCACGCCGCCGAGCATCGCCAGCGCCAGCTGCGTGGCCAGCGCCAGCGACTTCAGGCCGGTCCAGCTCTGGATCACCAGCGTGGTCAGCGTGTCGCGACCGAGCATCTTGACCGCGCCGAAGTCGGCCAGCGTTTCCAGCAGCACGAGGCCCAGCGCCCCGAGCCAGGCCACGCGCGTGGCCGGCATCACGACGCGAAGGAACGCCTGCCGCGGCGACGCGCCGAGCATGCGCGCCGCATCGAAGGCCGCGCTGCCGTGGCGCATCAGGCTGGCGCGCATCATCAGGTACACATAAGGAAAGAGTGCCAAGCCCAGCACCACGCAGGCGCCGACAAGGCTGCGCACTTCAGGAAAGGCGTCGGCGGGCAGGCCAATGGCGCGCCACGCGCGCGCCGGCGCGGCGCTGAAGCTCAGGCCGGCGACGTACACATACGCGAGCACGTAGGCCGGGAACGCCAGCGGCAGCGCCAGCGCCCATTCCAGCCAGCGACGTCCGGGGAACTCGTGGCGCGTCACGGCCCAGGCGAAGCCGATGCCGAGCACGAGCGCGATCGCGCCGACGCCGACCAGCAGCGCGGCGGTTTGCGCCAGCGCGCGCGGCAGCATCACCGAGGCGACGTGCGGCCACAGCCCCGGCGCGACCTCGCCGGGGGAGATCGCGAGAAACGCCAGCGGTGCGCACAACAGCAACGCGGCGCCGAGAACGGCGCCGCGCGTCAACCATAACGAGTGCGTGCTGCGGCTCAGCGCCATCCGGCCTCGTTCATCAGCATCACCGCTTCGGCCTGGCGACGGCCGGCCACGGCGATATCGACCGGGTCGGCCTTGAACTCACCCCACGCCGAGACGATCGGATCGAGTTCCATGCCGGGCTTCACGGGGTACTCGTAGTTCAGGCCGGCGAACTTGGCCTGCACCGTATCGCTGGCCAGCCACTCGAGCAGCGCCTTGGCCTGCTCGGGGCGATCGCTGGCCGCGACCACGCCGCCACCGGAGATGTTGACGTGCACGCCAGCATCGGCCTGGTTCGGCCAGAACGGCGCGACGGCGAACGCCGCATCTTCCTTGATGAGGCGACCGAGGTAGTAGGTGTTGGTGACGCCGACCTCGCACTGGCCCGCGGCGATGGCCTGCAGCAGCAGGGTGTCGTCGGCGAACGGCGGCGCGGCGAGGTTCGCCACCCAGCCCTTCAAGACCTCGCGCGTGGCGTCGGCGCCGAGGCGCTCGATCATCGTGGCGACCAGCGACTGGTTGTAGACCTTGGCCGAGGAGCGCAGGCAGAGCTTGCCCTTCCACTGCGGCTCGGCGAGCGCTTCATAGGTGCTGAGCGTGGCCGGGTCGACGCGGTCCTTCGCGTACATGATCGTGCGTGCGCGCTCGGACAGGCCGAACCAGCGGCCCTGCGCGTCGCGCAGGTTGGCCGGGACGTTGGCTTCGAGCACCGGGGAGCTCGTCGGGGCGAGGAGGTCGCGCTCGGCGGCCTGGTACAGGTTGCCGGCGTCGACCGTGATCAGCAGGTCGGCCGGCGTGTTCGCGCCTTCGGCCGCGAGGCGTTCGATCAGCGCGTCGGCGCCGTCGATGCGGGTTTCGATCTGGACGCCGGTTTCCGCGGTGTAGGCGGCGAGGATCGGGTCGAGCAGCGGCGGCTTGCGCTCGGAGTAAACGACCAGCGGGCCGTCTGGTGCGGCGGGCGCGGCGGCGGCGGACGACGCATCGGCGGCCGGTGCGGCGGCGGACGCGTCGGTGGTGCCGGAATCGCCACTGCCGGGCGCGGAGCAGGCGGCCAACGTGAGGGCAGCGGCGATGCCGACGGCGAGCGGCAGCAGGGAGGAGCGGTCGATCAGGCGCATGGGGACTCCGTGGGATGCGAATGCCGTCAAATGATAACGGTTCTCATCACGAAAAAGGCAAGGCCGCGTGATCGCCGTCAAGCGGTCACGCCGCTCCCGCGCGCTCCACCCGGAGCTGCATCGACTCGGCGGCGACGATGCGCACGCGCTCGCCCTGCGGCAGATCGGGGCCGACCACCTGCCAGAACGTGTCGCCGATCTTCAGGCGCCCGCGGCCGTTTTCGATGGCCGACTCGAGCGGATGCACCTGCCCGACCAGCTGCGCGCCGCGGCGGTTCAGCAGCGGCTGCGTGCTGGCGATGCCGGTCTTGCGGATGCGCGTCCAGTAGAACGCCACGATCGCGAACGACGAACCGACGAACAGCACCGCCTGCCAGAACATCGGCAATTCCGGGACGAACACCACCAGCACCAGCATTGCGCCGGCCGCAAGGCCGAGCCAGATCAGCGCCGCGCCCGGCAGCAGGGTTTCCAGCGCGATCAGGCCGAGCGCGAGGCAGGCCCAGAAAATGACGATGGGGCGGAAATCGAGATCCATGGCGTCAGCGCGGGATCGCCGGCGGGTTGGCGCGCGCGGCGGCCTTCGCCGCCTGCACCGCCTGCTGGTTCGACAGGCCCTCCTTGGCGAGTTCCGCGATGCCGGCCAGCGAGGAAATCACCCCCGTCGTCTCCATCGGCATCATCACGAACTTGCTGTTCTGGGAATGCGCCAGCTCGCGGAAGGCCTCGACGTATTTCTGCGCCACGAAGTAGTTGATCGCCTGGACGTCGCCTTTGGCGATCGCCTCCGACACCATGCGGGTGGCGTTGGCCTCGGCCTCGGCGAGGCGCTCGCGGGCCTCGGCCTCGAGAAACGCCGCTTCCTTCTTGCCCTGCGCCTCGAGCACGGCGCCCTGCTTCTCGCCCTCGGCGCGCAGGATCTCGGCGGCGCGGAGCCCTTCAGCCTCGAGGATGTTGGCGCGCTTCTCGCGCTCGGCCTTCATCTGCCGGGCCATCGAGTCGATCAGGTTCTGCGGCGGCTGGATGTCCTTCAGCTCGATGCGGTTGACCTTGATGCCCCAGGCGTGGGTCGCGCTGTCGATGACACCGAGCAGCTTGGCGTTGATCTCGTCGCGCTTCGACAGCGATTCGTCGAGGTCCATCGAGCCGATCGCGGTGCGGATGTTGGTCATCACCAGGGCGATGGTGGCGGACTCGAGGTCGGACACTTCGTACGCGGCCTTGGCGGCGTCCAGCACCTGGAAGAACACCACGCCGTCGACCTTCACCACCGCGTTGTCCTTGGTGATGACGTCCTGGCTGGGGATGTCCAGCACCTGCTCCATCATGTTGATCTTGCGGCCCACGCCCTGCACCACCGGGAACAGGAAGTGCAGGCCCGGCTCCATGGTGTGCGTGTACTTGCCGAAGCGCTCGACCGTCCATTCGAAGCCCTGCGGCACGACGCGGACCATCTTGAAGAGGAAGAGGATGCCGACGACGACGATGACGCCGATCAGAATGCCCACGGTGACGCTCCTGTGCTTCGAGGGGAATGGGCCGGAGTATAGGCCGAGGCCGGGCGCCGTCGACGACGACGCTGCGACGCTTTCGGCCCGTGGCGCATCCTGAGCCTCGTGACCCGCATCTCCGCCTTCGCCATCGACGTGCCCGACGCCCTGCTCGAGCGGGCGCGGACGCGCGAATCCAGCGCCTGCGAGCAGCTGTATCGCTGGTTCGAGCGCCCGGTGTATTCGCTGGGCGTTCGCATGCTCGGCTGCCCGGATGCGGCGATGGACATGCTGCAGGACACCTTCATGAAGGTGTTCGACAAGCTGCCGGCGTTCCGCGGCGACTCGCCGTTCTGGGGCTGGCTGCGGCAGATCGCGGTGAACGAATGCCTGATGCGGCTTCGCGGGCGCGGCCGCGACGAGCCGTCGGAATCGGAACCCTTCGAACCCGACCTGCACGAACACGAAGGCCTGTTGCCACCGCAGGCCGCCGACGCCGCCGCACTCACCGAGGTGCTCGGCAGGCTGCCCGACAAGACCCGCAGCGTGCTGTGGCTGTACCACGCCGAGGGTTACACGCATGACGAGATCGCCGCGCTGCTCGGACAGAGCGTGAGCTTCTCGAAATCCCAACTGGCGCGCGGCACGCGGAAGCTGCGCGCCCTGCTGCAACTGACGGAGGACTCCCATGCCTGACCTCGACAACGCCGTGCCGATCGGCGCAGCGCTGCGCGCGCTGCCGCTCGAGACGCCGCCGCGCAGCGCGTGGCCGGCCGTCGCGCCCGCGGTTCGTTCGGAAGCCCGCCGCCCCGCGCGCTGGCCGTATGCGCTCGCCACGGCTGCAGCACTCGCATTGGCCGTGCTGCTGCCGGTGCCGGGCGATGCGCCGATGGATGCGCCGGCTGACGGCGCGCTTGCGGGCGAGACGATCGACCTGCCCGCGCTGATGCAGGAATCAGCCCGCCTTGAACGGCTGATCGCCGCGGTCAACGACGACCCGCTGCAGCCCGCCGATGCGCTGGTGCTGGGCCTCGCGTTCGAGGATGAACTCGCCGGCATCGACGCCGCACTGGCCGCCGCGCCGCGCGGCTCGCGCGATGCCAACGAACTCTGGCAGCAGCGCGTCGACGTGCTGTCGCGCTATGCGGCGCTGCAGTCGTCACGGCGGCTGCTGGCGTCCGCGGGCCAGCCGTTCGAAACCACCCTCGTCGCACTCCATTGAGCGACCGCACCAGTCCGAACAAACTGAGGAGACCACGATGAAACGCACCGCTTCGATCCGCGTCCTCGCCGCCGCGCTCGCCCTTTCGATCGCCAGCGCTGGCGCGGCACAGACGTCCGCCCCGGTTGCGGCCCCGTCCGACGCGGACGCCAAACGCGCGGAGATGGCGCTGCTTGAGCGGCAGATGGCCGAACTGGGTCGACGCATGGCCGAACTCGGCGGAGAGCTGGGCGACGCCCAGCGTCGCATCGCCATCCAACGCGTCGGGGGCGAACGCCCGGGCATGGGCGTCGTTCTTGGCGAAAACAGCGGCGCCGGCGTCAAGCTCGGCGCGGTGACACCCGGCGGCCCGGCGGACAAAGCCGGCCTGAAATCCGGCGACGTCGTGCGCAGCATTGATGGACGCAACCTCGACGCTGACGGTCGCGATGCGGCTGGCGAGCTCGTGTCCGCCCTTCGCGGCAAGCAGAACGGCCAGCAGGTGCGGATCGGCTACCTGCGCGACGGGCGCTCGGCGACGGCGAACGTGACCCTCGCGCCGGTGGGCGGCGTCGCGACCTTCGACTGGGTCGGCGACATGGCGGAGCACCGGCGGGCGATGGCCGAGCACGGCCGCGAGATGCGCAAGCACGTCGAAGTAATCACCGAGAATGTCGGCCCCGACGGCGTGCGGGTGGTGACCCGCGGCGGCCCCGGCGACCTCCGGGTGCTGACCTGCATCAACGGCGAGGGCGACTGCAACCGCGAGATCATCACCCGCGCCTTCCGCTTCCGCGGCCTGAACCTGTCGAGCCTCGACGCCGACCTCGGCCGCTACTTCGGCACCGACAAGGGCGCCCTGCTGGTCGCCGCCAGCGACGCCCTGCCCGGCCTGAAGTCCGGGGACGTGATCACCGCCGTGGAGGGCAAGGCTGTCGAGTCGCCGCGCGAGGTGATGCGCGCGCTCGGCGGCAAGGACGCCGGCGAAAAACTGAAGCTGCGCATCCTGCGCAATCGCATCGCGCAGGACGTCGAGATCACGGTACCGGAAGGGCGGCCGATCGATTTCCTGCCGCCGCCTCCGCCGGCGCCGCCCGCACCACCGGCACCGCCGGCCGCTCCGGGGAGCGCAGCGCCGGCCGCCGCGCCGGCGCCTCCGGCACCACCCGCGCCTCCCGCGCCTCCCGCGCCGCCAGCCGATGCGCGGGCGACGGTGATCTGATCCTCGGGAAACCTCAGCGCGCGGCCGTCGCCTCCGCGGGTGCCGGCAGCGCCTCGATGTGGCGCGCGAAGATGCGATCGATGGCCTGCGCGTCGACCGTGTCGCCGTTTTCGGCCTTCGACGCGAGGTCGAACAGCCCGACGATCACCGGCATGCCGTCGACCTTCGTATCAATGACGAGGCCGCCGGTGTCGAGGGCCGCCTGCCAGCGCGCGCGCACGTCGGCCCAGAACGGCGCCGTCGCCTGCCAGTAGCGGTAGGCCGGGCCGAAGTCGGTTTCCGTCGTGCGGCGGTAGTCGTTGAAGCCGAACTCGCGGGTGAGCGTGCGCACGGTGCGCTCGCCCTCGCGCACGGTCTTGGTGTTGTCCTGCTCGTGCGTCCAGCCGAACGGCGTGACGGTGTGGCGGTTCTCGACGTTCAGCGCGTTGTAGTCCTCGCGCGTGGTGTATTCGCGGCGCGGCAGCGGGCGCCACGAGCGGTCCGACGTCCACGTGGCGTTGCCGTACTTGTGGTTCCACGCGCCGGTGCCGCAGTAGCGCGGCGCGTCGGACACCTCAAACACGCACTGCGTCCACTTTCCGGCGGTTTCTTCGGCGCTCAGCGCGCGCACGCGCCAGGTCTGGTCGGCGACGAACTCGAAGCGCGACGGTGCCTCGAAGGTCCAGTCCTGCCGCCAGTGCTTGGTCACGTGGCCGTTGGGCGCCACGAGGATGTGCTGCAGCACGATTTTCGACGGCGTGTCTTCGACGAGGATGACGACCTCGCGCGCGCCGCTGTCCTTGGCCTCGCGCGCTTCGTAGCCGGCGGTGAGCGGCACGGTTTCTTCGAACTGGAAGGTGACGGCGTACTCGCCCTGCATGGCGAGAATGGCGGCGCGATCTTCCGCCGACGGCGCGGCGGCGACCGGCGTGGCGACGAAAAGAGTGGAGAGAAGAAGAGGAACGAGCGGGGTCGTGGCGGTGCGCATGTGGGGCTCCGTGGCGGGGATGAGGGAAAACTCAGAACGAGGCGGTGACGGTGATGCGGGCGTTGCGCCCGGACCGGGTGTAGCGATCAAGCACGGTGGAGCTCGCGGGCACGCCGGCGGTGTCAGTGGCATCCCAGACGCGGCGGTCGGCGAGGTTGAACACCGCGGCTTCGACCTTGAAGGTGTCGTTGATCGCCCAGTCGGCGATCAGGTCCAGCAGCGCGTGGCCGGGCGCGACGAAGGCCGTCGTGCTGCTGACGTCGTCCTGCCGCGCGGCGGCGCTGGCGATCAGCTCGACGCCGCCGTCGCTGCCCTGCCAACCCACGCCGAGCACGGCGCGCAGCGGGTCGATCGAGGCCAGCCAGACATCCGCGGTGCGGTCGATGCCGCGCGTGCGACTGGCGGCGAAGCGGACGAAGCCGCCGTTCCAGCCCAGATCGTCCAAGGCAAGGCGCGCGCTGGCTTCCGCGCCCCAGGTGTCGACGCGCGACAGGTTCACCGACTGGAACAGCAGCAGGCCGGTGACCGGATCGACGCCGACGTTCCGGCGCGAATCGATGAAGTCGCGGTAGCGCGAGGCGTGGGCGGTGAACGTCCAGCGCAGCGCACCATGATCGCCGCGCAGGCCGACGTCAACGCCGCGACTGGTTTCGGGCTTCAGGTCGGGATTCGGCAGCGCGGCGTAGCCAGAGGCAACGTTCGTGAAGCCCAGGTTCGCGTCGTCGTAGGGCGGCGCACGGAAGCCGGCGGCGGCGTTGGCGTACAGCGACACGGCGTCGGTGAACGACCACACGAGCCCGAGCTTCGGGCTCCAGCGCTGCGCGTCGAGGCCGGTCGGCGCGAAGCCGGGGTTGTCGCCCGCGAAGATCGCGTCGAGCGTCGGGTCCAGCCGGTAGTCATCGAAGCGCAGCGCCGGCAGCAGGCGCAGGTCGCCGTCGAGCAACGGCACATCGGCCTGCGCGAACAGGCTCCACTCGCGCGTTCGGCTCACCGGGAAATCGCGCACCGGGAAGACGTCGGGAAAGATCGTGCCGCTCACCGCGCCCGTCGTGAGATTGACGCTGCGGCCGTCGCGCTTCTGCTTGATGTCGGTCTCGGTGAACTGCAGGCCGTACAGCAGCCCGACGTCGCCGAGCGCCTTGTCGGCCACCAGCTCGAGGCCGTCCTCGCGCTGGAAGAAATCGAACACGCGCTCACGGCGGGTGGGGTTCACCGGATTGCCGGCGACGACCGAAGCGCGGTTTTCGAACGTGAACTGCTCGGTGCGGCTGTCCTGCCGATGCACCTGCCAGCGCAGCGTGTCGGCTGCGGTGATGTCGAGGGCGTGCACGCCGTCCAGCGACAGCCGCGCGCGGTTCTTGCGGTCGTCGGCGTCGAGCGACTGCACGCGCACGCGCTGCCCGAACACCACGGTGTCGGCGCGCGCCGACAGCACGCTGGTCGTCGCGTCGGTGTCGCTGGCATCGACGGTGAAGCGCAGGCGGTCGCCGTCGCCGAGGTCGTAGAGCAGCTTGCCGAGCAGCGCCCGCTGGGAGTTGTCACTCGGGTTCGCGGCCGTGCGCGTCGAATCGGGCGCCGTGTTCGTGCCGAAGTTCTCGCTTTCGTGGCCCTCGCGCGCCTGCGCATGCAGCAGCCACGACCACGCGCCGCGGCGCGCCGCCATCGTCAGGCCCAGCCGCGCGCTGTCGTCGACGCTCGCCGCGCCCGCGCGAACGCGGCCCGCGAAGCCGTCGTCGCCCGGCAGCAGGTCCACCGGATCGAGGGTGACGAAACGCACCGTGCCGCCAAGCGCATCGGAGCCGTACAGCGCGCTGGCGGGGCCACGCAGCACTTCCGCCTGCTTCAGGATCGAGACATCGACCGCGTCGCGATCGGCGTTCGAGAAGCTGCCGATGTTGAAGCTGTCGGCCACGTTGACGCCGTCGACCTGAAGCTGCACGCGGTTGCCGCCGAGGCCGCGGATGCGCACGTCGCCGAGACCGAAGCGGCCGAAGCCGCCGACCACCGTCACCGACGGCTCGTAGCGGAACAGCTCGCGCAGGTCCTGCGCCTGCGTGCGTTCGATCTCGACGCGCGGCACGACGGACACCGTGGCCGGCGCATCGGCGATCGCGCCCTCATTGCGGGTGGCGACGACGATGACGGCGTCGAGCAGGGTGGCGTCGGGCGACGGTTCGGGGGCGGGTGCCGCGACAGCGCGCGACGAGGGCAGCAGGGCGGACAGCGCGAGGCCGACCGCCACCGCAAGACAGCGGGGACGCATGGACAACTCCGTGGTTCGGGGATGAACCGGTGGAGCTGGCGTCCGACGCGAGGCCGGGAGCGGGCAACCGGGGCCGTCGTGCGACGGCGGGAGCGGGCCCGGGGGCCCGCGGGATGGCGCGCGTTACTTCACGAGGATGAGTTTGTCGTTCCGCGTGTGGCGCAGACGGTAAACCTTGTCGCCATGGACGATCTCGATCTCGCGCGCGCCGTTGAGCAACAGGCGGCTGTCCACGGCGGGGGCGTGGAACGCGGTAGCGGAGCGGCCGGCGACCATCAGGCGGGCCGGGCTGGGCGGAAGCGGGGGCACATCGACGACGGGCATGGCGGACTCCTGCGGAGGGCGGGTGGGCATTGCCGTGCAAATGCTACTGATTCGCATTTGTAAGTCAACACCCCCGCTGGCTCAGCTCACCGCGGCCACCAGCCGGGCTCGCGTGGCCGCGTCGAGCTGCGGCACCACGTCGAGTGCGCTGAGGTTCTGCGCGAGCTGCTCCGGCTTCGTCGCGCCAAGGATCACCGTCGACACGCGCGGGTTGCGCAGGCACCACGCGATGGCCAACGGCGCCGGCTCGATGCCGAGCTCCTTCGCCAACGCGGTGAATCGCTTGACGCGCGCCAGCGTGGCCGCGCCCTCCTCACCCTGCACCTTCTTCTGCAGCCACTCGTAGCCCGGCGTGGCGAGCCGGGAATCCGCTGGAATGCCGTCGGCGTACTTGCCGGTGAGCAGGCCCGACGCCAGCGGCGACCACGTCGTGGTGCCGAGCCCGATGGCGTCATACAGCGGCGCGTACTCACGCTCGACGCGCTCGCGATGCAGCAGGCTGTACTGCGGCTGCTCCATGCTCGGCCCGACGAGATGGTGCGCCCGGGCGATGCGGTCGGCCTCGGCGATGGCTTCGACGGGCCATTCCGAGGTACCCCAGTACAGAACCTTGCCGGCGCGCACGAGCTGGTCCATCGCCCACACGGTTTCATCGATCGGCGTATCCGGATCGGGGCGATGGCAGAAGTAGAGATCGAGGTAGTCGACGCGCAGCCGCTTCAGCGCGGCATCGCAGGCGTCGCGCACGTGCTTGCGCGAAAGCCCGCGCTGCATCGGCGCGGGCGCATCCGCCGCACCGAAAAACACCTTGCTCGACACCGCGTACGCATCGCGCGGGAAGCGCATGTCGGCGAGCACGTCGCCCATGATCCGCTCGGCCTCGCCCCGGGCGTAGGTCTCGGCGTTGTCGAAGAAGTTGATGCCCGCGTCGAAGGCCTGCGTGATCAGCCGCCGCGCTTCACCGCGGCCCACCGAGGTGCCGAACGTGACCCACGCGCCGAACGACAGCGCGGACACCTGCAGGCCGGTGCGGCCGAGACGGCGGTAGAGCATGGAAAACCTCGGTGGTCGACGTGAACGCCGCGAGTCTAGCGAAGCGCGCGTGAGTGGCTGACGAGGGTCGACGCACGCTTGTTGCGTCGACAGCGCGTATCCTCCGCGCCCCATGGACGCTCTTCTTGTCTCCACCGCCGCCGTCGCGATCGCCGAAATCGGCGACAAGACCATGCTGTTGGCGCTGATCCTCGCGGCGCGCTACCGGCAGCCGTGGGCCGTCGTCGCCGGCATCGCGGTCGCGACGCTCGCCAACCATGCGCTGGCCGGCTGGGCCGGCGCTTGGGTCGCCTCGATGGTCTCGCCTCAAACGCTGAAGTGGGGCGTGGTCGCCTGCTTCGCCGCGGTCGCCGCGTGGACGCTGGTTCCCGACAAGATGGACGAGGACGACGCGCCGAAACCTTCGCGCTTCGGGGCCTTTCTCGCTACCACGGTCGCCTTCTTCATCGTCGAGATCGGTGACAAGACGCAGATCGCCACCGTGGTACTCGCGGCGAAGTACGAGCCGCTGTGGCAGGTCGTCGCCGGAACCAGCCTCGGCATGCTCATCGCGAACGGCCCGGTGGTGCTGCTCGGCCACTGCTACGCCGACCGGCTTCCGTTGAAAGCCGCGCGCTGGAGCGCGGCAGCGCTGTTCGCTGGGCTGGCGGTGTGGGTGGCGGTGCGGGGGCTGGGCGGATGAGTCGCAGGGCGCGGGCCATCCTCTTCGTCTTTTTCACTCTAGTTCTCGCCGGAGTGGTCGTGTGGCTGGCGTTGGGGCACCGGGAGTACCAACCAACCGACCCACACGAATCAGCACGCGACGCCGTCACTGGCGACAACACACCCAGCGACGGCACCGCTGATGTCGTGAAGGGAAATAAATGGGCGGCCGATCCTGATCAGGCGAGCGCGCCAGTATTTCCAGCGGGCGCGGATCCCGCCGCGGTGATTTCAGCACTGCTGCCGGCGGCACGTGCCGGCGACCCGGCTGCCGCGTGCCGTGTGGCGCTGGAACGCCTCGCCTGCGACGCGGCGCAGCACCAGCGGGACGACATGCTCGCGGCATTTCGCGCGGAAGAAGAGCGTGCGGCCCGGCAGTCGCGCGGAAACGACGATGCTGACATGGCGCGGCTTCTCGCCCGAAAGGCCGAGCGCTACGCCGACTACCAGGTCGCCCTGATCGAACGCGGCGCTGCGTGTGCGCGCGTTCCACCATCACTGCGAGATGACGGCATCGACTGGCTGGCGCGCGCGGCGGCCACCGGACACGCCGAATCCGTGCTGCGTTACGCCACGGGGCAGTCGCTCGGTTTTGTCGAGGGACTTGAGCCGGATGAATCGGTTCGGTGGCAGCTGCTCGGACAGCCGCACTTCGAAGCTTGGCGACGCGATGCGCCCGTCCTGCTGCAAGGGATGATCGACGCTGGCAGACCGGAAGCGGCATTCGTGCTGTTCTTCGCTTATTCGGAAGACGCTACCCCGTTGGGCGGTCTCCTGCGCGACGATCCCGTTGAGGCCGCGGCGATGAGGCTGCTCATGCGGGACTCGAGCCCGAACCCGACTCACTCCGATCCACTGCGGGCGCTCGACGCGATCCAACGGCAGACCGCCACGTCGCGCTTCGCCCAGCTACGGACGCGTCTCGGCGGCGGTCGCATGGACCGGCGCTTGCTCGAGGACAGCCTCGAACCGGCGCCCCTGAGTCTGATTGGGGCGCGAGAAGGCACCCCACCTCCCTGCCGGATTTAGGCGCAAACGGTTGCCGGCCCCGGGCCGACCCCCTACCCTGCCCCGATCTTCCCGCCGGTCACCCCGATGTCACAGATTCTCTTCGGCCTGTTCGGCCTGTCCGTCCTCGTGGGCATCGCTTGGCTCTTCTCCAGCCACAAGCGGCAGGTCGACTGGAAGCTGGTGGGCACCGGCATGGTCATCCAGGTGTTGTTCGCGGCCTTCGTGCTGCTGACGCCGTTCGGCGCGGCGATTTTCGGCGCCGCGGCCCACGCCTTCGTCACCGTCTCGGGCTACACCACCGAGGGCGCGAAGATGATCTTCGGCGACCTCGCCACCGCGGACCGCTTCGGCTTCATCTTCGTGTTCCAGGTGCTGCCGACGGTGATCTTCTTCGCCGCGCTCACCGCCATCCTGTACCACCTCGGCATCCTGCAGCTCGTCGTCAAGGCGATGGCCTGGGCCATCACCAAGGTGATGAAGCTCTCGGGCGCCGAAACGACCTCGGTCTGCGCCAGCGTGTTCATCGGCCAGACCGAAGCGCCGCTCACGGTGCGCCCGTACATCAGCAAGATGACCGACTCCGAGCTGCTGACGATGATGATCGGCGGCATGGCGCACATCGCCGGCGGCGTGATGGCCACCTACGTCGGTCTGTTGGGCGGCACCGACCCCGAGCTGCAGGCGCTTTACGCCAAGCACTTCCTCGCGGCGTCGATCATGGCCGCCCCCGCCACCTTCCTCGTGGCCAAGATCCTGATCCCGGAGACGCAGGAGCCGTTGACCCGCGGCAGCGTCAAGATGGAAGTCGAGAAGACCTCCGCGAACGTCATCGACGCCGCGGCCGCGGGCGCGGCCGACGGCGTCAAGCTCGCCATCAACATCGCCGCGATGCTGCTGGCCTTCGTGGCGCTGATCGCGATGCTCAACGCGATGATCGGGTGGGCCGCGGGCACCGTGGGCCTGACCGCGTGGCTCAACAGCGGCAACGACCCGCGCTGCCTCAGCGACGCGGCGTTCGCGGCCGTGGCCGGCAACGGCTGCGTGCAGGTGAACCTCGGCACGATCCTCGGCACCGTACTGGCCCCCATCGCGTGGGTCATCGGCATTCCGTGGGAAGACGCGATGATCGGCGGCGGCCTGATCGGCCAGAAGATCGTGCTCAACGAGTTCATCGCCTATCTGCAGCTCTCGCAGCTGCCGGTCGGCACCGGCGTCGGCGCCATCAGCGAGGAAAGCCGGATCATCCTGACCTACGCGCTGTGCGGCTTCGCCAACTTCGCATCGATCGCCATCCAGATCGGCGGCATCGGCTCGCTGGCGCCCGAGCGTCGCGCCGACCTCGCCCGCTTCGGCCTGCGCGCCGTGCTCGGCGGCTCGATCGCCACGCTGATGACGGCGACCATCGCCGGCGTGATGCTCAACTGGCACTGAGCCGCGCGATGAGCGGCCGCGTCGTCGTCGTCGGCAGCTACAACCAGGACCTCGTCTGGGAGGTCGATGCCTTGCCCGCACCGGGCGAAACCCGCGCGGGAATCGCCTTCCGCAGCGGCCCCGGCGGCAAGGGCTTCAACCAGGCCGTCGCCGCGGCGCGCGCCGGCGCGAACACCACGTTCATCGGAGCACTTGGCAATGACGCTCTCGCGGCGGGTGCGAGAGCGCTCGCCCAGACCGAAGGCCTTGACGCCCGTTTCGAAACCATCACCGACGCCGCCACCGGCACCGCCGGCATCCTCGTCGACGCGCAGGGCCGCAACAGCATCGTCGTCGCGCTGGGCGCCAACGCTCGGCTGACGGTCGCGCATGTCGAAGCGCAGGCCGACGCCTTCCGCGACGCCGCCGTGGTGCTGGCGCCGCTGGAATCCCCGCTTGATGCGGTACTTACCGCGCTGCGTCTCGGCCGCGCCGCGGGCGCGCGCACGGTGATGAATCCCGCGCCGGTGCATGCGAGCCTCGACGCCACGTCATTCGCCGATGTCGACCTGCTGACGCCGAACGAAAGCGAGATGGCGGCGCTGCTGGCGCGCATCGACGGCTCGCGCGCCGAGCCGGCAACGCTCCGCGACCTGCCGGACGACGCTCTGGCGTCGCTGTGCGCGCGCCTGCCGGTGCGCGCGGTGCTGGTGACGCTCGGTGATGCCGGCGCGGTCATCGCGCCCGGTGCCGCCCGTGGCGATGCGCCGCTCGCTGCGGTAACGCGCGTTCCCGCGGCCGCCGTCCGCGCCGTCGACACCACCGGCGCCGGCGACGCGTTCAACGGCGCGCTGGCGGCGGCCTGGGCCACGCGGCCTGGAGCCGACCTCTCGACGCTGCTGCCGTTCGCCGTGCAGTTCGCGGGGCTGTCCACCGAACGCCGCGGTGCGGCAGCGGCGATGCCCGTTCGCGCCGATGTCCTCGCGCGCTTCGGGGGCTGAGGCCATGCGCATCGGCCACTTCGCCATCGAGCCGCCGGTGGTGCTCGCGCCGATGGCCGGCGTGACCGACAAGCCGTTCCGGATGCTGTGCAAGCGCCTCGGCGCGGGCCTGTGCGTGTCGGAAATGACCACCAGCGACCCGCGCTTCTGGAACACGCCGAAATCACTGCGTCGCATGGACCACATCGGCGAGCCCGAGCCGGTGTCGGTGCAGATCGCCGGCACCGAGCCCGTGCAGTTGGCCGAGGCCGCGCGCTACAACGCCGCGCACGGCGCCGAGCTGATCGACATCAACATGGGCTGCCCGGCCAAGAAGGTCTGCAACGTCGCCGCGGGCTCGGCCCTGCTGCGCGACGAGGCGCTGGTGGCGCGCATCCTCGAGGCCGTCGTCGGTGCCGTGGACGTGCCGGTGACGCTGAAAATCCGCACCGGCTGGTGCCGCGAAACCCGCAACGCGCTCGCCATCGCGCGGATCGCCGAGGCCAGCGGCATCGCCGCGCTCACCATCCACGGCCGAACGCGCAGCGACTTCTACGAAGGCGAGGCGGAGTACGCCACCATCGCCGCGGTGAAGGCCGCGCTGCGCATTCCGGTGATCGCCAACGGCGATGTCACCTCGCCGCGCAAGGCGAAAGCCGTCCTCGACGCGACCGGCGCCGACGCGGTGATGGTGGGCCGCGCCGCGCAGGGCCGGCCGTGGATCTTCCGCGAGATCGCGCACTACCTCGCCACCGGCACCGAGCTGCCGCCGCCGACACTCGCTGAAGTGCGCGATCTCCTGATCAGCCACCTCGACCATCTGCACGCGTTCTACGGCGAGCCGCAGGGCGTGCGCATCGCCCGCAAGCATCTCGGGTGGTACGCGAAGGAGCAGCCGGACCACGCGGCCTTCCGCGCGATCGTCAACGCCGCCGAAACCGGAGAGCGCCAGATCGAACTGACGCGCGACTACTTCGACGCGCTGGTGGCGGGCGTTGCGCCGGCGTTCGCCTCGGCCGCCTGAGCCGCGCCGCGCTCCGCATCGGCGAACGGCGTGCCCGGAATCGGCTCGCCGAACCAGATCCGCCGCCACAGCCCGACGAGCTGCCCGTCGCGAACGCGAGGCTGCTCGATCTGCCGGTTGTCCGCCGGCCGCCAGTCGCCGCCCTCGCGCCGCGCCGCGACATGGGTGAAGAAGAACGTCGGATGCTGGCCCATGCGCAGGTCGGCGAGGTGCAGCTCATCGCCGACCACGTCGGCGCGCTGGAAGCCGTGCGAGAACCACAGCAGGCGCTGCACGGCCCAGACGTCGCCGGCCTCATGCAGCAGCGTGCGGTTGAAGCGGTGCTGGATGAAGCGGATGGGCCCGGCATCCGCGACCAGCGAGCGTTCGCCCTCGAGGTAGCCGCCGGGCGTGAGCACGACGATGCGCCACAGCAGGGTATTGAACGGCATCGCGACGACGAGGCGCGGCGCATCGGCATGCGCGGTACCGGCGAGGGACGCCGCGGCGATGCTGTCGACGTGGCGCTGCGCGATCACGCTCCAGCCGGCGTACGCCGTGCTCAGCGAGAGGCCGAACGCCAGCGCCACGGCGCCGCGCGGGGCTTCGCCGGCGAATGCGGCAACCAGCATCGCGACCAGCAGGGGCAGCGTGTACAGCGGATCGATGATGAACAGGCTGCCGCCCATGACCGGCGGGGTGGACAGCGGCCAGAACACCTGGGTGCCGTAAACCGTGAAGGCGTCGAGCAGCGGGTGGGTGATCAGGGTGAGCAGGACGGCCACGAGCCACGCGCGCGGGGCCTCCCGAACCGGCGCCCAAGCCGCGCGCAGCGCCACCCACAGCAGCGCCCCCACCAGAGGCAGCACGAACAGCGAGTGGCTGAAGCCACGGTGGAAGGTCATGTTGCTGACGCCGTCACCGTAGTCAATGAGCACGTCGAGGTCGGGCAGCGTGCCAAGCGCGGCGCCGAGGAGCAGGGCCTTGCGACGATGGCGAGCGGGGACGCAGGCGGCGGCAACGGCCGCGCCGAGCACGGCTTGGGAAAGGGAGTCCATGCGCGAAGCCTACGACGCGCGCGTGCGCGACGGGTGAGCGCGGATCAGGCCGCCTCGGGCACGGGCTCGGGCGCGCGCACCGGCAGCGGCGCCAGCCGGCGCTCGTCGATCCAGCACACCTTCGGGCCGATCCGCTTCAGCGTTTCGCCGCGATGGTCGAGCAGGCGCAGCGTGCCGTCGCGGTCTTCCACCAGCGCAGTCAGGCTTTCCACCCAGTCGCCGTCGTTCGCGTAGATCAGTCCGTCGCGCTCCAGCAGCGCCGGGCGATGGATGTGCCCGCAGACGATGCCGTCGAGGCCGCGGCGGCGCACGTCGTCGAGGCCCGCGTCGATGAAGCGCGCAATGTAGCGCTCGGCCGCGCCGCTTTGGCGCTTCAGGAAGTCGGCGAGCGACCAGTAGCGCAGGCCGAAGCGTCGACGGAACGCGTTGGCGATCTGATTGCCGGTGAGGATGCGCTCGTACAGCCAGTCGCCGAGCTCCTCCTGGAAGCCCCCGAACTGCGTGACGCTGTCGTAGTCGTCGCCGTGCACCACCAGCAGGCGGCGGCCATCGGCCGTGGTGTGGATGACGCGGCGGCGCACGCTCATGCGCGGCAGCATCAAGCCGCAGAAGCGGCGGATCGGGCGGTCGTGGTTGCCCGGCACGTAGACGATCTCGGTGCCGGCGGCGCGCAGCTTGTGCAGCGCTTCGACGACGTGGTTCTGCGCGTGGCCCCAGGCCGCGCGCTTGGCCGACATCCACCACAGGTCGACGATGTCGCCGACGAGATACAGACGCTCCACGTCCAGCGCGCCGAGGAAGGCGGCCAGCTCGTCGGCGTGGCAGTGCTTCGAGCCGAGGTGCACATCGGAAACGAAGGCCGCGCGTCGGCGTGGAGCCGTCGCCGGCTTCGGGGTGCGCTGCGTCGTCATGCCGCCTCCGCGTTTTTCGGAAGTGTCGCCACGTCACCGGCGATGTAGCGCTGGAACTTCTTGGGCTTGATGCGGTGCAGATCGACTTCGATCAGCCCGTCGACGCAGTTGGCGAAGTCGGGGTCGACGCCGAAGGCCAGGAAGCGCGCGCCGCCCGGCTCGCACAGCTCGGTGTACTGCTTGTAGAGCACCGGCACCTTCGCCCCGAGCGCATCGAGGTTGGCGCGGAGGATCTTGAAGCTCTGCTCGGCGTCCAGGCCGCGGTAGCAGGGCGCGTCGGCGAGGAAGCGGAACGGATGACGGGCGCGCGCCGGCGCGCGCGCGGCGGCGTCGAGTGCACCGTCGGCGCCATAGTGCTGCCCGTAGTACGCGACGAGCTGCTCGCGCGCGGCGATCGGCAGCTCGGCGCTGATCGACACCGGCCCGAACAGGTAGCGCACGTCCGGGTGCGCGCGCAGGTAGGCGCCGATGCCGATCCACAGGTAATCGAGGCTGCGCGAGCCCCAGTAGGCCGGCGCGACGAAGCTGCGGCCGAGCTCCATGCCCTGCGCCGCATGCGCCTGCGTTTCCGGGCCGAACTCGAACAGGCTGGCGGTGTACAGGCCCTTCAGGCCGCGCGTGGCCAGCACCTCGCTGCCCCGGCAGACGCGGTACGCGCCGGCGATCTGCAGCGCCTCGGCGTCCCACAGCACGATGTGCTCGTACCAGGTGTCGTAGGCGTCGACGTCGAAGGCGCGGCCGGTGCCCTCGCCCACCGCGCGGAAGCTCTGCTCGCGCAGACGCCCCAGCTCGCGCAGCAGCAGGCTGTCGGCCTTCAGCCGCCCGACGCGGATCTGCTTACCGTCCGGCGTGCGGCCCAGTTCGCGCATCGCGAGGATCTCGGCGCGCAGCGCGCCGCGGTCGACGGCGTGCGCCAGCGGCATCGGGTCCGGCGGCGCGGTTTCGCGACGCGTGCCGATGGCCTGCAGCGCCTGCCGCATCGAGGCCAGCGCCTTCGCGGTGTCGAGTCGGCCACCCTCGGCGGCGTCGGTGTCGATGCGCCGCGGCAGGCCGATGCGCAGGTCGATGCGCAGGCCGCGGGCCTTGAAGATCTCGCGCGGCAGCAGGGCCGTGCCGACCGGCTTGTACAGGCTGGAGAGCCCGTAGAACAGCGCCGAATTCTTCGCCTTGATGCGCACCGGCAGCACGGGCGCCGCACTCTCGCGCGCGAACTTGACGAAGCCCGCGCGCCAGCGGCTGTCCTGCACGCCGCGCCAGCCGAAGCGCGCGACCTCACCCGCCGGGAACACGATCACCGCCTGCTCGGCCTCGAGCGCCGCCGTCACCGCCTTCAGACTCTCCGCACTCGGCTTGCCGCCGAGGATGCGCAGCGGCAGCAGCAGCTCGCGCAGGCCTTCGAACTCCAGCAGCAGGTCGTTGGCGAGGATGCGCACGTCGCGCCGCACGGTGCCGACAAGGTGCAGCAGGGCCAGCGAATCGAGCGCGCCCAGCGGGTGGTTGGCGACGATGATGACGCGCCCCGTCTGCGGGATGCGGCCGCGTTCGACCTGGTCGACCGTGTAGCGCGTGCCGAGGTGGTCGAGCACGCCTTCCACGAAGTCGAAGCCGGTGCGGTGCGCATTCGCCGCGAGGAACGCGTTGATCTCGTCGAGCTTGCCGAACTTCGCGATGGAGCGCGCAAGCCCTTGCGCGAGGGCCGCCTTCGGCCCTTCGAACCAGTGGGGATAGCGTTCGGCGAGGCGCTGTTCGAGCTGGATCACCCTGCTGGGCTCCGCGGTGGTTTGCGCAATGCTGTCGAGGCTTCGCGACGCGGCGATGGCGCTGCGGTTGCTTGCGCGTGACGCACGGGCTTCAGCCGCGTGACGCCGTCCAGCGAGGTCGCGGCGCAGGGCCGGCCCGTCGCTCGCGATTAACCAATGGCAACGCCGCCCGGACCAAGATGCGCAGGCGGCGGGAGGGGTGTATCATCCGCCGCCCATCTTTCCATCCGAATCAAGGGATATAAGACGAAATGAGCAGCTACCTCTTCACCTCGGAGTCGGTGTCGGAAGGCCATCCGGACAAGATCGCCGACCAGATTTCCGATGCCGTGCTCGACGCGATCATCGCGCAGGACCCGCGCGCCCGCGTCGCCTGCGAGACCCTGGTGAAGACCGGTGCGGCCATCGTCGCCGGTGAAGTCACCACGTCCGCGTGGGTCGACATCGAAGCGCTCGCGCGCAATGTCATCAACGGCATCGGCTACAACAACTCGGCGGTGGGCTTCGACGGCCACACCTGCGCGATCATCAACATGCTCGGCAAGCAGTCGCCGGACATCAATCAGGGCGTCGACCGCAAGAAGCCGGAAGAACAGGGCGCGGGCGACCAGGGCCTGATGTTCGGCTACGCCTGCGACGAAGCCCCGGAGTTCATGCCGGCGCCGATCTACTACTCGCACCGCCTGGTCGAGCAGCAGGCCAAGGTCCGCAAGAGCGGCAAGCTGAAGTGGCTGCGCCCGGACGCGAAGTCGCAGGTCACCCTGCGCTACGACGGCAACACCATTCTCGGCCTCGACGCCGTGGTGCTGTCGACGCAGCACGATGATGGCGTCAAGCAGAAGGACATCATCGAAGGCGTCATCGAGCACATCTTCAAGCCGGTGCTCCCGAAGGAGTGGCTGGCGAAGCTGCCGAAGTCGAAGATGCACATCAACCCGACCGGCAAGTTCGTCATCGGCGGCCCGGTGGGCGACTGCGGCCTGACCGGCCGCAAGATCATCGTCGACTCGTACGGCGGCATGGCCCGCCACGGCGGCGGTGCGTTCTCGGGCAAGGACCCGTCGAAGGTCGACCGTTCGGCCGCCTACGCCGCGCGCTACGTCGCGAAGAACATCGTGGCCGCCGGCCTCGCGCGCAAGTGCGAAGTGCAGGTCTCGTACGCCATCGGCGTGGCTGAGCCGACCTCGATCTCGGTGACGACGTTCGGCACCGGCGTCGTTGAGGACTCGGTGATCGAGAAGCTGATCCGCGCCAACTTCGACCTGCGCCCTTACGGCATCACCAAGATGCTGGACCTCGAGCACCCGATCTATCAGGCCACCGCCAGCTACGGCCACTTCGGCCGCAAGCCGAAGGAAGTGAGCTACACCGGTGCCGATGGCAAGAAGAAGACCGCCACCGCGTTCTCGTGGGAGAAAACCGACCGCGCCGAGGCGCTGAAGGACGCGGCGGGCCTCAGCAAGGCCGGCAAGGCGAAGTCGAAGAAGAAGTAAGTTCGCGAGAGCGAACGTGGAGCGGTGAGATCTGCTCTGCACCGCACCACCCGACGGCCCGCGAAAGCGGGCCGTCTTCATTTCCGCAGCCCGCCCTTTGGGCTGCTGCTCAATTGGCTATTCTTCTTTTGCTGAGTCACGGAGAGCGAGATGGCCAACATGTGGATGGTGCGTGCCGAAGCAGGCACGCTTTACGACGAGTTCCGAGAGAGGGGCGTCGCCGCCGTCGGCTGGTGGCAGCTTGCGCCTTACGCGCGTCCAGGCGTGACACGTAGAGAGCTCATCGAACTCCACGGGAAGACAGAGCCGACTCTGAAGTCCGGCTCCGTTGTTGCCGGCGCTTCGCAGGTTTGGCGTTTCGTCAACGAGATCGCGATCGGCGACCGGGTCATGACCTATTCGCCTTCCAATCGGACTTATCTGATCGGAACGGTGAAGGGCGACGCGCGCCATGTGCCGGAATGGCAGGACATCGGAATGGCGTTGTGCCGGGACGTGCACTGGGAAACCGTTGAGATTCAGCGTGACGTACTGAGCACGGCAACGCGCAACAGTCTCGGCTCGACGCTGACGGTCTTCAAAGTGCCAACGTCCGCGACGAAGGAGCTGCTTCGCGACCCCGCAGCGATACCGTCGAGGCCCGCTCAGGCCGAAGCCGTCGAGGCTGCTGAAAGCGAAGAGACCGCGGCCAGCGTCGAACTGCAAGCCCGCGAGAAGATCAAGGACATGGTCGCAGCACTCGACCACCACGAGATGGAGCAGCTGGTGGCCGGCATCCTGCGAGCCATGGGTTACAAAACGCAGGTGTCGCCTGTCGGCGCCGACCGCGGCAAGGACATCATCGCCTCGCCGGACGGTTTCGGTTTCGAGAACCCCCGCATCGTGGTCGAAGTGAAGCATCACAGCGGCGCGATGGGCAGCCAGCAGTTGCGCAGCTTCATCGGCGGCCGCCACAAGGACGATCGCGGGCTGTACGTCAGTACCGGCGGCTTCACCAAGGACGCGCTCTACGAAGCCGAGCGCTCGCAGGTGCCTGTCACGCTGTGGACGCTCGACAGCCTGGTTCGCACGCTGGTGGACAACTACGACAAGACCGACGCCGAGACCAAGCGCATGGTTCCGCTGAAGCGGCTCTATTGGCCCGCCTGAACACCGCCAAGCGGTGAGTGCATGCTGAACGCAGCTTTTCGATTATTGCGTTTATTTCGTTTAGCCCGTACGGTGTGCAGCCATCCGGATGTCCCTAGCGACCGGAGCCTGCAATGTCTGCCCTGCCGAACGAACTTTCTCCACCTGTTGTCCCGGACCGTCGGGATGCCGACCTCGCGCGCGTCAGCAGCCGTCTGCTGGCCACGTGCATTGGCGATGGCCCGACGGCACGGCTGCGCGTCATCGACGGTGATCAGGAAATCATCGAAGTGCCGGTGCCAGCACTGCGCATGCTGGTGGACATCCTCGCCAACATGGCCGAAGGCAATGCGGTCAGCATCGTGCCGATCCATGCGGTGCTGACCACGCAGGAAGCCGCTGATTTCCTCGGCGTGTCGCGCCCCTACCTGGTTGGTGTGCTCGAGCGCGGTGAGCTGCCGCACCACAAGGCCGGCACGCACCGCCGCATTTACTTCCGCGATCTGCTCGCCTATCGCACGGCGCAGATGGGGCAAAGCCAAACTGCGCTTGATGCACTGGCCGAGCAGGCGCAGAAGCTGGGGCTGGGCTATTAGGCGATGGCGGGCTTCGTCGCGGTTTACGACGCGTGCGTGCTCTATCCCGCCCCACTGCGCGACCTGTTGATGCACATGGCGCTGTCCGGCCTGTACCGGGCACGCTGGACAAAGCGCATCCACGACGAGTGGGCCGGTGCGCTGCTGCGGCAGAGGCCGGAATTGAAGCGCGAGGATCTCGAATGGACACGGCAACAGATGGACGCTGCCGTTCCGGACTGCTTGGTCCATGGCTACGAGGGGCTTGAGTCAGGCCTGGAGTTACCTGACCTCAATGATCGCCATGTGCTTGCGGCAGCCATCCTTTGTGGTGCCGGTGCGATCGTCACGTACAACCTGAAGGACTTCCCAGCGCCGGCACCGGCGCCTTATGGCATCAGCGCGCAGCACCCCGACGAGTTTATCGAGCATGCGTTCGACCTGAACCCCGGCGCGGTGTGCACGGCGGTGCGAAACCAACGTCGTTCGCTGAAGAATCCGCCGAAGTCCGTAGAAGAACTCTTCGACACCTACCTGCGCGCCGAGTTAGTCGCGACGGTGCAAGCACTGAAGCCGCACGCTGCACTGCTGTGAAGCTTTGCTAGTCGCGAAGCAGCGCCGCCACATCAAGGTCCGGCGCTACCCGCTCCAGCGCCGCCCTGCCCTGCATCGCCCGCGCCCGCCAGCCCGGCCCGCGCTGCAGCAGGTCGACCCAAGCGTCGCGCACCGCTTCGCCCATCGTCTCGGCTAAGGCGCTCAGCAGCGCGGCGGACTGCAGGATGTCCTTGTTCGACTTGGCGATCCGCGACGCGGGCCGCTCACCGGCCACCAGCAACTTGTGCAAAGCGAAACGCGCAGGGTGCGGCACGTTGACCACGGCCACGCCGCTTCCAGCGAAAACGGCAGCCTGCTGCACATCCTGCAGCGAGAACTCCATGAACTTCAGCGGCTGCAGGGTGATACCGAGCCGGTCGTGGCGATAGGGCTTCGTGCCGCCTCGGTGCAGTGGCGTCAGGAAATCGATCTGGAACTCCGGGTCCTTTGGGTCGAGGTAGGTCGCGCCGGCGCCCGAATCGCCCACCAGCGGCAGCAGACCCATCTGCAGCGACTCGATCGCGTCGTGGACATTGATGTCCATGTCGGCCGGCAGAGCCAGCGACACCGCCTTGCCGGCGTGGGCGAAATCGACGTCCTGCGTGCGCTGCCCATCGGCCCAGCGCACGCCGAGCATGTTTCCGTAGGCGAGGAAGGCGTGCGTGCCGATGAGGATGCCGCCGGCCTTGAAAAACCCGTGGTCGGCGAGACGCTGCACGACCTTGAAGTGCTTCGGCAGCATCGGGGCATTGCCGAGCGCAATCGCCGACTGCGCGAGGCCCTGCAGCGCCGGTCGCGCGCTGTCGCCAGCGCTGCGTTCGACAAGCGCCAGCACGCGATCGTTCTCGGGCCCGACGTAGATCTGCCGCTGCCGCCCCGACACATCGACGACTTGGTAGTACCAATACGTCCGGCCCTTCACTTGCTTGCGCGCAAACGTGCCCGGCAGGTCGGCGACCGTGCGGGCGAGATCGGCGGCGTGCGCAGCGTCGAGCAGTTGGGCGTACGCCGTCTGCGCCGACGAGCTGAGCGGCGTGCTGCGCGGGGGCGGTCTGGCGTTCATGGGCCGAGCTTACGCCGCCAGTTATACGTAATCAACGATAAATTACGTATAACCCGGCGAGCCACATCACCCGCCGCGCTTCCAGTGGTGTAACCGGCGCGCACCGCACCGCTTTCATCCCCCCGCCATGCGCCCTCTGTACAATCGCGCCGCTCCCGCCAAGGGGCGCTGCATGCCCCACGCAAGGTGGGGCTCAGGCTTGGCGGATGTCCTCAAGGACAAGCCCTCGCAAACCGCGCCCGATTTGCCACCACCGCCCCGCGCGCCGCGCGGACGCAAATCCCGGAGAAACAAATGAACGCTGTTCTGAACATGCCGACCGACTACAAGGTCGCCGACCTCTCGCTCGCCGACTGGGGCCGCAAGGAAATCGACATCGCCGAGCAGGAAATGCCCGGCCTGATGTCGATCCGCCAGAAGTACGCCGCCGCCAAGCCGCTGAAGGGCGTGCGCGTCACCGGCTCGCTGCACATGACCATCCAGACCGCGGTGCTGATCGAGACGCTGCGCGACCTCGGCGCCGACGTGCGCTGGGCCTCGTGCAACATCTTCTCGACGCAGGACCACGCCGCCGCCGCGATCGCCAAGTCGGGCACGCCCGTCTTCGCGTGGAAGGGCGAGACGCTCGAGGAATACTGGGACTGCACGCTCGACGCCGTCACCTTCCCGGGCGGCAAAGGCCCGGAGCTGGTCGTCGATGACGGCGGCGACGTCACCCTGCTGATCCACAAGGGCTACGAGCTCGAGAAGGGCGACACCACGTGGGTGAACTCGGCCTCGGGTTCGCACGAGGAGCAGGTCATCAAGGACCTGCTGAAGCGCGTCGCCAAGGAGCGCCCGGGCTTCTGGACGAACGTGGTCAAGGACTGGAAGGGCGTCTCGGAAGAGACCACCACCGGCGTGCACCGCCTGTACCAGATGCTCGAGGCCGGCAAGCTGCTGGTCCCGGCCATCAACGTCAATGACTCGGTCACCAAGTCGAAGTTCGACAACCTCTACGGCTGCCGCGAGTCGCTGGCCGACGGCCTCAAGCGCGCGATGGACGTGATGCTGGCCGGCAAGGTGGCGGTGGTCTGCGGCTACGGCGACGTCGGCAAGGGCTCGGCCCACTCGCTGCGCGCCTACGGCTGCCGCGTGGTCGTCACCGAGATCGATCCGATCAACGCCCTGCAGGCCGCGATGGAAGGCTTCGAGGTCAACACCGTCGAGGCCACGCTCGGCCGCGGCGACATCTACGTGACGACGACCGGCAACAAGGACGTGATCACGCTCGAGCACATGCAGCAGATGAAGGACCAGGCCATCGTCTGCAACATCGGCCACTTCGACAACGAGATCCAGATCGACAAGCTCAATGAATCGGGCGCGGTGCGTCTGAACATCAAGCCGCAGGTCGACAAGTACACCTTCAAGAACGGCAACTCGATCTTCATGCTGGCCGAAGGCCGTCTGGTGAACCTCGGCTGCGCCACCGGCCACCCGAGCTTCGTCATGTCGAACTCGTTCTCGAACCAGACCCTCGCGCAGATCGACCTGTGGGCCAACAAGGACAAGTACGAGAAGAAGGTCTACATCCTGCCGAAGAAGCTCGACGAGGAGGTGGCCCGCCTGCACCTCGAGAAGATCGGCGTGAAGCTGACGACGCTGACGGCCGAGCAGGCCGCGTACCTCGGCGTCGACGTCGAAGGCCCGTACAAGCCCGAGCACTACCGCTACTGATTGCGTGCCCGGTCCGCCGGGCCCGCTGTTGATGCACGCGACGGCGCCTTCGGGCGCCGTTGTCGTTTTCGAGCGCGGCAAACCATTCGGTGCCACGATGCGCGCTCCCCGAAGCACCACGGAGTCCGGCCATGACTACAAACACCTGGTTCATCACCGGCGCCAGCCGCGGCATCGGGCTCGAAACCGCAAAAGCGGCCCTCGAGGCGGGGCACGCCGTGGTCGCGACGGCCCGCCGCAGCGCCCAAGTCACGCATGCGTTGGGCAGTCACGAGCGGCTGCTCGCCGTTGATCTCGACGTCACCGACGAGCCCTCGATCCGCGCTGCCGTCGCCGCGGCGGAAGCGCGCTTCGGCGGCATCGACGTGCTGGTGAACAACGCAGGCTACGGCCACATGGGCATGTTCGAGGACACCACCGACGCGGAAGTGCGCGCGCAGTTCGAAACCAACGTGTTCGGCCTGTTCAACGTGACCCGCGCCGTGCTTCCGGGCATGCGCGCCCGGCGCCGCGGCCACGTCATCAACCTCTCGTCCGTCGCGGGGTCGGTGGGCTTCACGACGGCGACCCTGTACTGCGCCAGCAAGTTCGCGGTCGAGGGCTTCAGCGTCTCGCTGGTCGGCGAAGTGAAGGACTTTGGCATCCACGTCACCGTGGTGTCGCCGGGTTTCATCCGCACCGATTTCCTCGAGCCCACGTCCATCCGGAATTCCGACTCGCGCGTCGACGACTACGCCGAAGCGTCGGCGCAGATCCGCGCGCAGTTCGCCAGCTATAACCAGCAGCAGCCCGGCGATCCAGCGCGCTTGGCGCAGGCCCTGCTCACGCTCGCCGCGAGCCCGAACCCGCCGATTCGTTTCGCCGCGGGCAGCGACGCCGTGCAGATGATGGGCGCGCGACTCGATGAAGCACGAGCGGAACTCAACGGCCATCGCGCGCTGTCCGCCTCGGTCGATGGAACGTGGGCCTGAGCACTTCATCGCTTTATCGCGACAGAGCGATGGGCTAGGCTGGCCGCCTTCCAACCGCGACGCGAGCGCATGGCCGTTTCCTTCGAATTCTTTCCGCCCAAGACCGACGAGCAGCGCCAGCAACTCGACCGCACCGTCGACAAGCTCAAGGCCTTCTCGCCGCGCTTCGTCTCGGTGACCTTCGGCGCCGGCGGCTCGACGCTCAGCTATACGCCGGAAACGATCCGTCACCTGCGCGACGGCCACGGCCTCGATGCCGCACCGCACCTGTCCTGCGTCGGCGGCACGCGCGCCGAGATCATCGAGTTGCTCAAGCGTTACCAAGCGATGGGCTGCACGCGCCTCGTCGCGCTGCGCGGCGACCTGCCCTCCGGCATGGGCTCGCTCGGTGAGCTGCGCTACGCCGAAGACCTCGTTCGCCTGATCCGCGCCGAGTTCGGCGACGCGTTCCACATCGAAGTGGGCGCCTACCCGGAAGTGCATCCGCAGGCCGACGACGCGCTGGCGGACCTCAAGCACTTCGCCGCGAAGATGCGCGCCGGCGCGGACAGCGCGATCACGCAGTACTTCTACAACGCCGACGCCTACTTCCGCTTCGTCGACGCGGCGCGCGCCGCGGGCGTCAGCCAGCCGATCCTGCCGGGCATCATGCCGATCTCGAACTACACGCAGCTCAAGCGCTTTTCGGAAGGCTGCGGCGCCGAGATCCCGCGCTGGTTCGGCAAGCGCATGGCCGCGTTCGGCGACGACGTCGAAGGCCTGCGCAGCTACGCGGCGGATGTGGTGGCGGAGCTGTGCCGCCGACTGCTGGCCGGCGGCGCGCCGGAGCTGCACTTCTACACGCTGAACCTCGCGAAGCCGACGCTGGCCGTGCTGGAGCGCCTGCGCTAGCGTGCGCGGCATGCGCATCGCCGCTGCCGCCGCCGTCATCGCACTCGTCGCTCTACTGGCCGTCACTACGGCACCCGCGGCGTACGCGCAGTCCAGCGCGCTCAACCGCTGCGTAGCCGCCGATGGCACGGCCGTGTTCACCGACCGCCCCTGCGACGCGATGGACGCGCGCCCGGCGCCGACGGCCCCCGCCAACCCCGACACCCTGCCCGACCGCATCGCCACCGTGCGGGAGTGCGCGCGCCGACCTGAAGCCCTCGTCGAGGCGATCGAGCAGGCTTTCGCCGCCGCCGACGGCAACCGGCTCGCCGAGCTCTACGACTGGCGCGGCCGCTCCACGGCCTCCGCGAACGCGGTGATGCCGCGCCTCGAGGCGCTCGCATCGTCGCGCGTCATCGAGGTCAGCGCCTCGCACAGCGCCGAAGGCAGCGACGATGCCGAACTCGCTGCGGAGGCCGCGGCCGCACCGCCCGACCGCCTGCGCATCACGCACGCGCCCGACGGCCTCGGAAACGGCGAGACCACCGAGTTCCGCCTCGTGCGCGCCGCCGGCTGCTGGCTGATCGCCGACTGAGCCGCCTCGCCGCTTACAATCGCGTTTTACCGCCCGAGGTCCGACGCGATGAGCCAGCAGTACCCGCCTTTCATCTGGCAGAACGGCGCGATCAAGCCCTGGGCCGAAGCCACCGTCCACGTGATGGCGCACGGCCTGCACTACGGCTCGTCGGTGTTCGAAGGCATCCGCAGCTACGCCACGCCGAACGGGCAGGCGATCTTCCGCCTCACCGAGCACCTGAAGCGCCTCTACGCCTCGGCGAAGATCTACGACATGCCGATGCCCTACGACGTGCCGACGCTGGCCCAGGCCTGCCGCGACGTCATCAAAGCGAACGAGCTGCAGAAGGCCTACCTTCGCCCGATCGCCTACCGCGGTCTCGGCGGCTTCGGGCTGTCGGCCGACACGCCCACCGACCTCGCCATCGCCGCGTGGCACATGGGCCCGTACCTCGGTGCGAACGTGCTCGAAGCGGGCATCGACGCCTGCGTGTCGTCGTGGCAGCGCTTCGCGCCGAACACGATTCCCGCGGGCGCGAAGGCCGGCGGCAACTACCTGTCGGGACAGCTGGTCGCGCGCGAAGCGCGGCGTCTCGGTTTCGGCGAAGGCATCGCGCTGGCGTCGACGGGCCTGCTCAGCGAAGGCGCCGGCGAGAACCTGTTCCTCGTCATGAACGGCGAGCTGCACACCACGCCGGTGTCTGCGGCGCTGCTCAACGGCATCACCCGCAACACGCTGATCACGCTGGCGCAGGACGTTGGCATCAAGGTGGTGGAGCGCGACATCCCGCGCGAATACCTGTACCTCTGCGACGAGCTCTTCATGTGCGGCACCGCGGCGGAAGTCACGCCGATCCGCAGCGTCGACGGCCGCCAGGTCGGCGCCGGCAAGCCAGGCCCGGTCACGCGGCAGATCCAGGACCTGTTCTTCGGCCTGTTCGACGGTCGCACCAAGGACACCCGCGGCTGGCTCGACTACGTCTGATCCCCACGGCACGGCGCGCCCCTTGCGGGCGCACCGGCCTCAGCCCGCGCTCTGCCCGTACACCAGCGTCGCGACCGCACCGCCCTCGGGCCGCGGCGCGACGCCGACCTCCCAGCCGTACAGGTCGCACAGGCGGCTGACGATCGACAGCCCGATCCCGCCGCCGCTGGTGCCGCCGGCGCTGCTGCCGCGATAGCCGCGTTCGAACAGCCGCGCCGCGTCTTCCGCCGACAGTCCGGGGCCGCTGTCGAACACCCGCACCTGTGCGGCCGATACCTCGATGCGCACCTCGCCCTGCTGCGTGTACTTGCAGGCGTTGCCGACGAGGTTGCCCAGCGCCACGGCCAGCACCGCTTCCGGGGCATCGACGTACACGTCCTCCAATCCCTCGACGCGAATCTCGACCGGCTTGCCGGTGAGCTGTGCCCTGTTGGCGTCGGCCAGCTGCTCGGCCAGCTTGCGCACGTCGGTGTGGCCCTTGCCGCGCTCGTTGCGCGAGAGCATCAGCAGGGCGACGGTGAGGTCGGTGCACTGCGCGGCGGCGCGGTCGATGCGCTGCAGGCGGGTGCGGGTTTTCTCGTCGAGGTCGGGTTTGGCCAGCAGCAGCTCGGCCGCGCCGCGGATCACCGCCAGCGGCGTGCGCAGCTCGTGGCTGACGTCGGCGTTGAACTCGCGGTCGCGGCGGTTCGACTGGCTCAGGCGGTCGGCGTATTCGTCGAAGGCCGCCGCGAGCTGGCCGACCTCATCATCGGCGAATCGTTCGGCCAAGCGCTTGCGCTCGCGGCCGTCGCGCAGATCGCCGATGCGCCGCGCCAGCTCGGACACCGGCTTCATCACGCGCCGCGACGACCACAGCCCAAGCACCAGCGACAGGAACGAGAACGCGAGCACCGCGCCAACGAGCGCGTAAGCGAGCTGCTGCTGGCTGATCGCTTCCTGCTGGTAGCTGTAGCGCATGAAGGCGACGAAATCGCCGTCGCGCTGCACCGCCAGCTTGTAGTGGCGCTCGCCGCCGTCCGGCGTCGGCTCGACGAGACTGTGCACGCCGTCCGGCAGGTCACGCCATGCCGGCGGCGTGTTCGGGCCGTTCGGGCGCCGGTAGTAGATCTCGATCTTGTTGTCGGAGAGCTGGTACTGCGCGTCGGGCTGCGGGTAGTCGCGCTTGAACTGCACGAAGGCCGCGACTTCCTGGGTCAGGAAATCGCCGATCAGCTGGCTCTCGAGCCGCTCGCGCAGGTACAGCGTGGCGAGCGCGAAGGTCGCCGTCAGCGCGAAGCCGAGCAGCCCGAACGAGACGATGAGCCGGCTGCGCAGCCGGCGCCGGTAGCGCATCGCCACGGGTTCAGCCCGCGGCCGCTTCCGGGTCGGCGATGCGGTAGCCGATGCCGTGCCGCGTCTGGATCAGCGGCTTGTCGAAGGGCTTGTCGATCGCCGCGCGCAGGCCGTGGATGTGTACGCGCAAGGAATCGGAATCGGGCAGCTCCTCGCCCCAGACGCGGGTTTCGAGGTCCTGTCGCGGCACCACGGCCGGCGAGGCTTCCATCAGCGCCTGCAGGATCTTCAGCGCGGTGGGGTTGAGCTGCAGCAGCTTGCCCTGGCGGCGCACTTCGAGCGTGTCGAGATTGAACTCGAGGTCGGCCACGTGCAGCACGCGCGGCTGCGCGGCCTTTCCGCGGCGCGCCAGCACCTGCAGGCGGGCTTCCACTTCCTGCAGCGCGAAAGGCTTGACGAGGTAGTCGTCGGCGCCGGCGTCGAAGCCCGTCAATTTGTGGTCCAGCGAATCGCGCGCGGTCAGCATCAGCACCGGCGTCTGCTTGCGCGCGTCCTGGCGCAGGCGGCGGCACAGCTCGAGGCCGTCCATGCCGGGAAGATTGAGATCGAGCACGAGCGCATCGAAGTCGTTGACGACCGCGAGGTGCAGGCCGGTGACGCCGTCGGCCGCGAAGTCGACCGTGTGGCCGCGGTCTTCGAGGTAGTCGCCGAGGTTGGAGGCGATGTCGCGGTTGTCTTCGATGACGAGTACGCGCACGGGCGGATTCCTGCGACGGGTGGCTGCGGAGGGATAGCAGCGGATGGATGAAGAACCGCTGAGTTCGGCGCCAGTAAGGCGCAGCGGCGGGCAAAAAGAAAGGCCCGGCCGACACGGTTCGCGTGGCGGCGCGGGCCAAACAAGCTACTGCCCCGATTACCGTAATCCGCCTCAGGCGCAAGTGCGCTGACGGGAGTGACGGTCGCCGAGAAGCCTAGGCCCGCCGAGGTTAAGTAGTCGTTAATCGGCCAGCACGGATTGGTTAAGCTTTCGCCCGGGAGCGCGGACGGCGGGCCTTCACGGGCACCTTGGACAACACGTGATCAAGGATCGCCCCGGCGATGTCCACGCCCGACGCGGCCTCGATGCCCTCGAGCCCAGGCGACGAGTTGACCTCCAATAGAAGCGGACCGCGACGTGATCGCAGAAGATCGACGCCGGCCACGCCCAGACCGAGGTGCTGCGCGGCCTTCACGGCGACGGTTTCCTCGGCCTCGCTGAGGGTCGCGAGCGCGGCCTTGCCGCCGCGGTGCAGGTTGGCCCGGAAGTCACCGGGGGCCGCGTGCCGCTGCATCGCCGCCACCACCCGGTCACCGACGACGAAGCAGCGCAGGTCGGCGCCCTTGGCCTCGCCGATGAACTCCTGCACGAGGAAGCTGGCGTACAGCCCGCGGAAGGCTTCGATGACGCTGCGCGAGGCCGACTCGTTCTGCGCGAGCACGACGCCGCTGCCCTGCGTGCCCTCGTTGAGCTTCACCACGTGCGGCGCCTTGCCGACCATCTCGAGCAGCGCCGAGGTGTCGTCGGGGCTGTCGCCGAAAGCCGTCACCGGCAGGTCGATGCCGACCGCGGCGAGGATCTGGTGGCAGCGCAGCTTGTCGCGGGCCCGGAGGATGGCGTCGGCGCTGCTCGGCGTCACCGTGCCCATCAGCTCGAACTGCCGCAGCACCGCGGTGCCGTGGAAGGTCACCGAATGGCCGATGCGCGGAATCACCGCATCGAACTTCGGCAGCACGGCGCCCTTGTAGCGCACTTCGAAGGCGCCGGGTGCCACGCGCATCGCGCAGCGCAGCGGGTCGAGCACGCGCACCGTGCAGCCGCGCTCGCGGGCGGCGTCGACGAGGCGCTGCGTGGAGTAGAGCGCCGGGTTACGCGACAGGAGGGCGAGCTTGGTCGGCATCGGGTTCACCCAGGACGAAGGAGCGCTGCGGGTCGACGACGAAGCGCCCCGCCATCGCGGTGCGGCCGAGCAGCATCGGGAACAGCATGTTGCGTCGCTGCGACAGGTTGATTTCGATCGGCCACGCGTCGCCCGCCAGCCGGAGCGCGGTGCGGATGAAGATGCGCTCGGTGCGATGGCCGCCGGAGTCGGTGACCATGCGGCGGTCCAGCACGGGGGCCTCGGCCCAGTCGCCGTCCATCGCCGAATCGAACACACCGCCGCTCCCCAAGTGGAAGCGCACCCACTCGACGCCGTCGCGGAAGTCCGTCTCGAGCGCATCGACGTGCAGGGCCGAGCTGCGCGCACCGCTGTCGACCTTCGCGCGGATGGCGCGGATGCCGAGGTCGGGAAGGGCGAGCCATTCGCGCCAGCCGAGCACCACGGAGGTCGCAGGATCGGGCATGGGCGGGTTCGGGGGCGAGGTGGAGCGGGTGATGGGAATCGAACCCACGTTCACAGCTTGGGAAGCTGTTGTCTTACCATTAGACGACACCCGCGACGTGCCGCAGTGTACCTCCCATGCAGATCCATTTGAACGGCGAACCGCGCGAGATCGACGCCGCGCTGACGCTGGCCGCGCTGCTGGACGCCGCCGGCCTCGGCGGACGCCGCGTCGCCATCGAGGTCAATGGCGCGATCGTGCCGCGCAGCCGCCACGCCGAACACGCGCTCAACGACGGCGACCGCATCGAGATCGTGCACGCCCTCGGCGGCGGCTGACGCGCCATAATGGCGCGATGATGACCCCCGCCCCGCACGATGCGCGCCGCGACGATGCCCCGTTGAACGATGGGCTGGTGATCGCCGGCAAGACCTACCGCTCGCGACTGCTCACCGGCACCGGCAAATTCAAGGATCTCGACGAAACGCGTCGCGCCACCGAGGCCGCGGGTGCCGAGATCGTCACCGTCGCGATCCGCCGCACGAACATCGGACAGAACGCCAACGAGCCGAACCTGCTCGACGTGCTGCCGCCGGACCGCTACACGATCCTGCCGAACACCGCCGGCTGCTACAGCGCCGACGACGCGGTACGCACCTGCCGCCTCGCGCGCGAGCTGCTCGACGGCCATCGACTCGTCAAGCTCGAAGTGCTGGGCGACCCGAAGACGCTGTACCCGCACATGCCGGAAACGCTGAAGGCCGCGGAGATCCTCGTCGCCGATGGCTTCGACGTGATGGTGTATTGCACCGACGACCCGATCCAGGCCAAGCGCCTCGAGGAGATCGGCTGCGTGGCGGTGATGCCGCTGGCCGCACCGATCGGCTCGGGCCTCGGCATCCAGAACAAGTGGTCGCTGCTCGAAATCGTCGACAACGCGAAGGTGCCGATCCTCGTCGATGCCGGCGTCGGCACCGCGTCCGACGCGGCAGTGGCGATGGAGCTCGGCTGCGACGGCGTGCTGATGAACACCGCGATCGCCAGCGCGAAGAACCCGGTGCTGATGGCCTCGGCGATGCGCAAGGCGGTCGAGGCGGGCCGCGAGGCCTTCCTCGCCGGCCGCATTCCGCGCAAGCGCTACGCCTCGGCCTCGTCGCCCACCGACGGGCTGTTCTTCTGATGACCCACCGCAGCACCGCCGGCCGCGCATGCTGAAAAAGCCCTTCACCGAAGTGCCGGGGCAGCGCCAGGTGCGCAGCTTCGTGCTGCGGCAGGGGCGGCTCACGCAGGGGCAGGAACGCGCGCTGGCCGATCAGTGGCCGCGCTTCGGGCTCGACTACACCGGCACGATCCGTGACTTCGACGCCGCCTTCGGGCGCGCGGCGCCGCTGGTGCTGGAAATCGGCTTCGGCAACGGCGAGCAGCTGCTGTTCGCGGCGGAGAACGAGCCGCAGAAGAACCTCGTCGGGCTGGAAGTGCACGCTCCCGGCGTCGGCCGCCTGCTGCAGGGTGCCGCCGAGATCGCCGCGCGCAGCGGCGGCGCGTCGAACCTCAAGGCGTACTGCCACGACGCGGTGGAAGTGCTGCGGCACGAAGTGGCCGACGGCGGCGTCGATGAAATCCGCATCTACTTCCCCGACCCGTGGCACAAGAAGCGCCACCACAAGCGCCGCCTCGTGCAGCCGGAGTTCGTCGCGCTCATCGCCGCGAAGCTGCGGCCGGGCGGCCTGCTGCACCTCGCCACCGATTGGGAGGACTACGCCCGTCAGATGCTCGAGGTGTGCGGGGCCGAGCCGCTGTTGCAGAACAGGGCGATCGCTCAGCCGCGCGCACGCGCCGACGCCACCGATGGCGGGAACGACGACGCGCTCGCCCGCGGCTGCGTCGAGCGCCCGCAATGGCGGCGGCAGACGCATTTCGAAACGCGCGGCCTGAAGCTGGGCCACGGCGTCTGGGACCTGCTCTTCGAGCGCCTCGGCTGAAGGGACGGACGCATGGAGAACACCGCCCTCGCGCTGAGCACCGACATGATCGTCGTGCTGGGGCTGGTCGGCTTCACCATGGCGATGTTCATGCTCGAACGCATCCGCGCGGATGCGACGGCGCTGGTGGTGCTGGTGGCGCTCGGGCTGTTCGGCATCGTGCCGGCCAGCCGGCTGTTCGACGGCTTCGCCGGCAACGCGGTGATCAGCCTGATGGCGACGATGGTGCTCGGCGCCGGCCTCGACCGCACCGGGGTGCTGAACCGCGTCGCGGTGAACCTGCTGCGCTGGTCGAAGGGCACGGAGTCGCGCCTGCTGCTGCTCAGCTCGGGCTTCGCGGCGACGCTCTCGGCCTTCATGCAGAACCCGGCGGTGACAGCGCTGATGCTGCCGGTGGCCTCGCGACTGTCGGGCCGCACCGGCATCGCGCTGTCGCGACTGCTGCTGCCGATTGCCGTCGCGGTGATCATGGGCGGCACGCTGACCATGGTCGGCAGCTCGCCGCTGATCCTGCTCAACGACCTGCTCGCATCGGCGAACCGCAACCTGCCGCCGGGTGTCGCGGCGCTTGATCCGCTGCCGATGTTCGCGCCGCTGCCGATCGGCCTGCTGCTGGTGGCGCTGGCCTTGGCCTACTGGCACTTCGGCGCGAAGCGCTGGCTGCCCGACGACGCGCTGAAGGGCGTGGCACCGGCGCGCACCGACAGCTATTTCGCGCAGACCTACGGCATCGCCGGCGAGCTGTGGGAGCTCACGCTGACCGCCGACAGCCCGCTGGTCGGCATGTCGGTGGGTGATGCCGAGCAGCAGCGCGACGCGCCGCTGTTCCTCGCGCTGGTCACCGGCAACGAAACGCGGCTGGCTCCGCCCGCCGACGAGCGCCTGTGGGTGGGCAGCGTCATCGGCGTCATGGGCGAACGGCAGGCGATCCAAGACTACGCGCAGAAGAACCTGCTGCGCGTGTCGCACCGCCAGCGGCACTTCGCCGACCTGTTCAACCCGGCGCGCGCCGGCATTTCCGAGGCGGTGATCCCGCCGACCTCGAGCTTCGTCGGCCGTCGTCCCGAGGAGCTTCGACTGCGCAAGCGCGCCGGTATCAGCCTGCTGGCGATCAACCGCGACAACCAGGTGTGGCGAGAAAACCTGCGCGGGCTGCCGCTGCGCGCCGGCGACCTGCTGGTGTTCCACAGCGTGTGGACCGATCTCGCGCAGGCCGCGGAATCGCGCGATTTCGTCGTCGTCACCGACTACCCGAAGGCCGAGCAGCGCCCGCACAAGCTGTGGTGGGCGGTGGGCATCTTCGTGGTGACGATGCTGTTCGCGTTCAGCACGCTGGTGCCTGTGCCACTGGCGCTGATGACCGGCGCGGCCGCGCTGCTGGTCACCGGCGTGCTCGACATGGACGAGGCCTACAGCGCGATCAGCTGGAAGACCGTGTTCCTGATGGCCTGCCTGATTCCGCTGGGCTGGGCGATGGATTCGACCGGCGCGGCGAGCTGGGTCGCGCAGCACACGCTGGCACGGCTCGGCGAGGACACGCCGGTGTGGGCGCTGGAGCTCGCGATCGGCCTGCTCACCGCGGTGTTCGGGCTGGTCGTGGGCAACGTCGGCGCGACGGTGATCATGGTGCCGATGGCGATCAACCTGGCCCTCGCCGCGAACGGCAATCCGGCGGCCTTCGCGCTGATCGCCGCGCTCTCGGCGTCGAACAATTTCCTCTCCGCATCGAACCCGGTGCTGGCCATGGTCGCCGGCCCCGCGGGCTACACCTCGCGCGACTACCTGCGCACCGGCCTGCCGCTGATGGTCGCGTACCTGTTGATCATCGTCGCGGCGGTGAACCTGCTGATCCCGGTACTTTCGGCAGGGTGACGCGGCTCACGGAACCCGTGCTAGGGTCGTGAAATGGGCGTGAAAACGCCGACGGGAGAAACGCGATGGTTCGCGTGCTCAGCGATCGTTTGCGGCGGTTGGAAGTGGCCCTGCTCGGCCTCGGCGCGCTGTCGGCGAGCGTCCTGCTGGTGATCAACGCCGGCGACGACCTCCGCCATTTCGTCGACGGCCAGACGCCGGCCGTGCATGCCGCGATCTACGCGCTGAAGCTGCTGCTGATGGAAGCCGCGCTGCTCGCGCCCTTCGTCGTCCTCGCGCTGCTGGGCCGCTCGCTGCTGCGCGAAACCACGCGCCACCGCTACCGCTGGGCGGGGATGGGCATCTCGCTGGTCGCCAGCGTGGGCGTCGTCGCGATGCTCGTGCTCGGGCTGATCCCGGTGGACCTCGAAGAAGCCGTTGACACGCTGATCAGCAGCGTTGTCCCCGCGCTGGTGCTGCTCGCGGTCTGCGCGCTGCTCTACGGCGGGCTGATCTGGATCGCCCAGCACGGGCGTCTGGAGGCGTTCATGGGGGCGTCGCCGCCACCGTCCAGCCGTCGCCACACCGAGTGACGGCGAGGGCGGCAAGGCGTCCGCCGCGCCCCGGCCCGTCGACGCAGGCGCCGTCCGCCAGCGAGAACTGCGCGCCATGCGCGGCGCAGACGAGGCGGCCTTCGTGCTGCAGGAATTTCCCCGGCGCGTAGTCGAGGCGACGCCCGGCGTGCGGGCACACGTTGTGCCAGACCTGCAGCGATTCGCCGCGACGCAGCGCCAGCGCGGCGATCCGCTCGTCGCCGATGGCCAGATCCAGCGCGACGAGCTCGCCTTCGGGGACCGCGGCCGGTTCGATTAACGATTCGCTTACGCCCTGCCCCATGCCCCCGCTCCATACTCGGCGCCCTGCCCAGTGTCGCATTTCGGACATGCCCGGAATTTTCGCCCGTCTGCACCGCCTTCGCCCAAGCCGCCCACGCAACCCCCTGCTGCGCGTCGGTCTCGCCCTGCTGGGCGTGGCGCTTCTGCTCGTCCTGCTCGCCGGTGGTGTGATCGTCGGCCTCGGCATGCTCGCCTTCCGCGGCGCCCAACGCCTGATGCGCGCCCGCAAGGCCAGGACGGCCGGCGCCGACGTGCTCGACGCCGAGTACCGCGTGGTCACGCCGCGCGCCGTCCCGCAGGCGCGATGAGGGCGGATCTGTTCGCGGCGCCGCCGGTGCCGCGAGTGCCCTTCGCCGGGCGTGACGCCGATTTCCCTGTCCACCGCATCTACTGCGTCGGCCGCAATTTCGCCGACCACGCCAAGGAAATGGGCGCACCCGTCGAGCGCGGCACGCCGGTGATCTTCATGAAACCGGCCGACGCCCTGCACCTGCATCCGCGCGTGCCGTACCCGTCCGGCACGAGCGACCTGCACCACGAGGTCGAAATGGTGGTCGCGATCGGCCGCGATGCCAACGGGCCGCTGGCGCCGGGCGAGGGCCTCGCGCTGGTGTGCGGCTACGGCGTCGGGCTCGACCTGACGCGCCGCGACCTGCAGGCCATCGCGAAGGAGAAGCGCCTGCCGTGGGACGTCTCGAAAGGCTTCGACGCCTCGGCCCCGGTTTCCGCGCTGCGCCATGTCGATGACGTCGGGCACCCGGCAGCGGCCACGGCGCTGTGGCTCGAGGTGAACGGCGAGCGCCGCCAGGCGTCGACGCTCGGCGAGATGATCTTCGGCATCGACGACGTGCTGGCGCATCTCTCCACGCTGTTCCGGCTGCGCGCGGGCGACCTCGTGTTCATGGGCACGCCGGCCGGCGTGGCGGCGCTCAAGCCCGGCGACCGCTACCGCGCGGTGCTCGACGGCATCGCCGAACTCGGCGGCGAAGTGGTCTGACCGCAGCGCGCGCGCCGCGGCCGACGTAGGATTCACAGGCTGCCTTGCAGCCCTTTCCCATCCCTCCGGAGCACTCACCATGGGCATGTTGTCCGAGTTCAAGGAATTCGCGATGCGCGGCAATGTCGTCGACCTCGCGGTCGGCGTCGTGATCGGCGCAGCGTTCGGCAAGATCGTTTCCAGCCTCGTCAGCGACGTGATCATGCCGCCGATCGGCTGGCTGATCGGCGGCGTCGACTTCTCCGCGCTGAAGTGGGTGCTGCAGCCGGAAACGCTGGGCGCCGATGGCGCGAAGATCGCCGAGGTGAGCGTCAACTACGGCCTGTTCTTCAACGCGATCATCCAGTTCATCATCGTCGCGTTCGCGATCTTCATGGTGGTCAAGGCCATCAACCGCGTGCGCGCGCCGGCACCGGCGCCGGAGCCGGCGGGGCCGAGCGATGAGGTCAAGCTGCTGACGGAAATCCGCGACGCGCTGAAGACGCGCTGATGGCCCGTTTCACCGGCCTCGTCGCGGCGCTGGCGCTGGTGCTGCCGATCGGCAGCGCCGGCGCGGCCAGCGGCCTCGATGCCGACGACCTGCGCACGGCCGAAGCGCTGCGCGATGCCGCGCTGCGCGGCAGCCCGGCCTTCGATCTCGTCGACGAGTTGACGACAACGATCGGCCCGCGCCTCGCCGGCACCGAGGCCGACCATCGTGGCATCGCCTGGGCCGAGGCGAAGATGACGTCGCTGGGCTTCGACAAAGTGTGGCGGCAGCCGGTGAGTTTTCCCTACTGGCTGCGCGGGCATGAATCGGCGGCGATCGTCGGTGCGAACGCGCAGCCACTCGAAGTGACGACGCTGGGTGGCTCGGTCGGCACGAATGGCGCGCCGCTGGAAGCGGAGGTCGTCGCCTTCGTGGACCTTGCGGCGCTGCAGGCCGCGCCGGACGGCAGCCTCGACGGCAGGATCGCTTTCGTGGCGTACAGGATGGGCCGTGCGCGCGACGGCTCGGGCTACGGGCCGGCCGTGGGCGCGCGCAGCAACGGCGCATCGATTGCCGCGCGCAAGGGAGCCTCCGCGCTCCTGATCCGTTCGATCGGCACGAGTTCGAAGCGCTTCGCGCACACCGGGCAGATGCGCTACGACGACGACTCGCCGAAGATCCCCGCGGCGGCACTGTCGAGTCCCGACGCCGACCAGATCAGCCGCCTGCTGGCGCGCGGTGAAACCGTGCGCGTGCGGCTGGATCTGGCCGCCGTCACCACCGGCCTCGGCCAGAGCTGGAACGTCATCGGCGACATCACCGGCCGCGAGAAGCCCGATGAGTTCGTCGTTATCGGCGGGCACCTCGACTCCTGGGACCAAGGCACCGGCGCGCTCGACGACGGCGCCGGCGTGGCGATCACGATGGCCGCCGGCGCGGCGATCGCCGCGCTGCCCGAAGCGCCGCGGCGCAGCGTGCGGGTGATCGCCTGGGGCAGCGAGGAAAACGGCCTCTGGGGCGCGCGCGAATACGCGAAACAGGTCGGCGCGAGCTGGGCGAACCACCAGATCGCCGCCGAAAGTGATTTCGGCGCCGGCCGCATCTACGCCTTGCGCTCGAGCACGTCGCCGGAAGCCAGGCCCGCCATCGACGCCATCGGCCGCGTGCTCGCACCGCTTGGCATCGTCACCGAGTACGGCGTGGGCGGCCCGGGCCCCGACGTCGGGCCGCTGGTCGCGCTCGGCGTGCCGTGGGGGCAGCTGGCGCAGGACGGCACCGATTACTTCGACTACCACCACACGCCGGACGACACGCTCGACAAGATCGACGCGAAGGCGCTCGACCAGCAGGTCGCGGCGTATGCGGCCTTCGCGTACCTCGCGGCGGAGACGACGGTGGATTTCGGCGAGGCGCAGAAGCCGGCCGCCGCGCGCTGAGCGATCGGCTCACCGGTGCGGGCGTAGCGCGATCCGTCTACCGGTGGGCGCGCAAAGCCCACGGCCCGTAAAGGCCGTACTCCGGCGCGAAGCTGCGGATCCACTCGGCGTGGCGGAAGCCGGCATCGCGCAGCGCGTCGAGCAGGTCCCAGCCGAAGTGGTAGAAGCACAGCACGCCGCCCGACACCGGATCGCCGTGGATTTCCTCCGGCTCGAGATGCTCGACGCTGCCGTCGTCACCCAGTCGCGCGCGCACCAGCGTCGCCTGCTCGGTTTCGAGGAAGGGGACGGTGATGACCAGCCGGCCGCCGGGCGCCAGCACGCGGGCGAATTCGCGCAGCGCCGCGCGGTAGTCCGGCACGTGTTCGAGCACGTCGAAGCAGCCGATCGCGTCGACGCTTGCATCGGCATCGGCAAGCGCGGTGATGTCGGCCTCGTCCAGTTCGCCCTGCCCGCCGAGGTCATGGAACCAACGCTGCAGGCGCGCGCGGCGCGCCGGGTCGAGCCCGAACTCGCTGCCTCGCGCGTTCGCGACCTGCTGCTGCAGCCAGACGAAACCGGGCGAGGCCTGTTCGGTGAGGTAGACGCGCGCCGTCGTTGGATCGAGGCCGTCCAGCAGCAGGGACAGCGCCTGGCGCATGCGCGCATTGACGCCGCAGCGCGCGCACGCGAGGCCTTCGCGGACGTCGAAGCTCGCCGGATCGCCGGGCACGCCGAAGGTGACGCGCACGCCGCACAGCGGGCAAAGCCCCGAGAGCCCCTCTTCGCCCAGTGCGATCGGCAGCTGCACGCGCATCTGCCACTGTGCCTTCAGGCGTTCGTGGCCGCTGCCCTCGCGTACCGCGAGGAAAGCTTCGCGGGTGGACCAGGCTTCGCCGGGCACGCGCAGGTTCGACGCGTCGACATGGCGCGGCACCGCACGGCGAGCACCGCGACGTCCCCAGGGCCAGCGCACCGCCATCAGCGCAGCAGCGGCGTGTCGAGGACCTTGGACGGCCGCCCGATCACGTCCTCGACCGTGCTGGCGAGGTCCTCGCGCGACACCTCGCGGATCTCGACCAGCGCGCGCATCACGTCGTCGAGCGATTTTTCGTCACTCGTCGCGCGGCGGATCTCGCGGTCGAGCTCGCGGAACAGGCCGACCGCGCGCGCCGTCTGCGGGCCCCAGCTGCGCACGCCGGTCAGCGTGCGCACGTTGCGGCCGTGGTTGGCCATCCAGTCGAAGGCGCGATCGCGGCGCGTGTCGCTGAGCAGGCCGGCGCGGTTGAGCAGGCTGATCGAGTAGAACTCGGCGCTGCCCTCGGCGATCCAGTCGTCGCCTTCGGCGCCGCGGATGCGCGTCACCAGATGCACCATCTCGTGCACCAGCGTGGAGGTGCCGTTCTCGCTGATCAGCGGGCGATCGGCGTGCAGGTACAGCGAGCGCGGTCCGGACAGACCGCCGCGCCACATCGGGTCGCCGGCGCTGACGATCAGGATCTTCGACGGCAGGCTGCCGAACGCCTCGCGCATTTCCGGCGCGACCAGATTGATGAAGGCGAGCGCGTCGTTGCGGCGCACCGGGTCGCCGACCGGCCCGGCGATGCTGACTTCCATGCCGTCGATGAACTCGCGGCGGGTGCCGACCGAGCCCGCGATCATCCAGCCCACCGGTCGATCGAAGCGGCGCTCCGGATTCACGACGACGAAACCCTTGCGGTCGCGGGTGTGCACGAAGGGCGTGTCGACGTTCGTCCAGCCTTTCGGAAGATCGAAAAACAGCCGCGCGGACGAATCGGAGCCCGCCGTCGTGCGCACCGCCATCGCCGGCACCAGATCGTCGCCGCGCACGATCGCCCAGTCGCGGGTGATGCGCGCATCGAAGCCGCCGCCACGACGCTCGTTGTCGATTTTGTAGCGCCAGCGCAGCGTCGAAGCGCGGCGCGTGTCGGGCACCCAGGTCCAGCGCTCGCCGGCGCGGGTCAGCGTGCCGCCTTCCGCGCGCACCTGCGTGTAGCGCGTCGGGTTGAAGCGCACCTCGACGCGCGTGGCGCGTCCGCTTCCGGGCGTATGCGTCATCGCCACGTCGGCCACGCCCTGCGCCGGCACGAAGGCGACGCGGTAGTCGACGTCGTAGCGCGTGCGCTCGGCCGCGTGCAGCGTCGAGGCGAAAGCGAGCAGGAGCAGCGCGAGACGGATCAGGACGGTCATGGGAACAAGGGCGAGGCCGGCAACAGCGAACGGCCCGCAGTATGCCCAAGGCTCAGCGGCGCTGGCGGCACCATTCGGCCAGCAGCACGGCGGTCGCCGAGGCGACGTTCAGGCTTTCCACGCGACCGCTGCCCGGGATCGCCACCCGGCGCGAACAGGCGGCGGCGAGCGCGAGGTCAAGGCCCTCGCCTTCCGCGCCCAGCACCCAGACGCAGCGCTCGGGCAGCGGCAGCGCGTAAAGGTCGTCGCCGCCGCGCACCACCGTGGCCAGCAGCTGGAATCCGAGGCCCTGCAGCTGCGTGGCGCTGTTGTCGCTGCGCCCGAGCCGCACCAGCGGCACGGCCTCGGCGCCGCCTTCGGCCACGCGCACGGCGGCACCCGACAGCGCCAGCGGCGAATCCTTTGGCAGCAGCACCGCGGCAGCGCCGAAATGCGCGGCCGAGCGCAGCATCGCGCCGAAGTTGTGCGGGTTGCCGACGCCATCGAGCCACAGCAGCTGGCACGGCCCGGCAGGCAGGTCGCGCAGGAATGCCGACAGCCCGAGTTCTACCGGACGGCGCATGGCCATCACCACGCCTTCGTGGTGCTGCGTGCCGGCGACGCGCGCCAGCTCGTCCGCGTCGACCACGGTGTAGCCGCGGCGGTTCGCGACGCAGTAGGCCATCACCTCGCGCATTTCGCCCATGCGCTCGGCCAGCAGCCACAGCTTGCGCAGGTCGCCAGGGCGAGCAGCGAACGCGGCGCGGGTGGCGTTCAGCCCGAACAGGCGGATCTCGTCGTCGTTGCGCGGCGGGCGCGGCGCGGCGTCGACGCCCGGCGGCGCCCGACGGCCGGGCCACGGCGTTCGCGGCGGCTGGCTCACGCCCTCGCCTCGCCGTCGACGTGGATCTCCTCGAGCCGGTCGAGCTCGCGGCCGCGCGCCTCGGGCGCCGTGGTGTAGGGCGCCACGCGGAGATACAGCGCCGGGATCACGTACAGCGTCAGGAAGGTCGACAGCGTCACGCCGAAGACGATGACGATGCCGATCGCGTTGCGCGAGGCCGAGCCGGCACCGCTGCCGAACATCAGCGGCAGCGCGCCGGCGACGGTGGCGATCGACGTCATCAGGATCGGGCGCAGGCGGATCGCCGAGGCGTCGAGGATGGCCTCGCGGACGGCGCGGCCCTCGTCGCGAAGCTGGTTCGCGAACTCGACGATCAGGATGCCGTTCTTCGCCGCCAGGCCGACCAGCATGATCAGGCCGATCTGGCTGAACAGATTGATGCTCGCCCCGGGCCCCCACAGCCCCGCCGCGGCCAGCAGGCCCATCGACCACAGCCCGAACAGCGCGCCCAGCACGGCGAGCGGCACCGTCAGCATGATGACGAACGGATGCGCGAAGCTCTCGAACTGCGCGGCCAGCACGAGATAGACGATCAGCAGCGCCATGGCGAACGCGAACAGCACTTCCGCGCCGCTCTGCTGCGCCTCGCGCGCCTCGCCCTTCCAGCCGAGCTGGGCCTGCGGCGGCAGCACGCGGCCGGCGGCGTCCTGCACCCACGTGGTCGCCTCACCCAGCGTGTAGCCCGGCGCGAGCGACGCGGAAATGGTGATGGCACGCAGGCGGTTGAAGCGGTTGAGGCTGCCGGCTTCGGCGAGCTCGCGGAAGGTGACCAGCGAGGCCATCGGGATCAGCTGGCCGGCGCTGGAACGCACGTACAGGCCCTCCAGGTCGCGCGGCGTGGCGCGGTCGCTGTTCTGCGCCTGCAGGATCACGTCGTACTCCTCGCCGCCGTCGACGTAGGTGCCGACGATCCGCGAACCCACCATCGTCTCGAGCGTTCGGCCGATGTCCTGCACCGACACGCCGAGCGCGGCGGCGCGCTCGCGGTTGATGTCGATGCGCAGCTGCGGCCGGGTTTCCTTGTAGTCGGAATCAGCGCCGAAGATCTTCGGGTTCGACTCCATCTCCTGCAGCAGGGCGTCGCGCCATTCGGCGAGTTCGGCGTAGTCGGGGCCGCCCAGCACCACCTGGAACTGCTGGCCACCGCGTGAGCGCGTCAGGCCCGATCGCGCGATCGGCCGCGCCACGACGCCGGGCACCGCGCCGAGCTGGCCACGCAGGTCGTTGACCACTTCGTTGGTGGTGACGTCGCGTTCGTTCCAAGGCCGCATCAGCACGATGGCGTTCGCCGTGTGCATGTCCTGCTGGCCGCCGCCGAAACCGCCGGGAACGCGCGCGATCACGCGATGGATCGCGCCGCTGTCGCCCGCATTGCGCAGCAGGATCGATTCGACCTGCTTCATCTGCTCGACCGTGTAGTCGAAGCCGGCGCCCTCGGGGCCGGACACCTGCACGAAGAACGAGCCGCGGTCCTCCGGCGGGGCGAGCTCGGCCGGAACGATGCGGAACAGCAGCGCGCTCAGGCCGACGGCGCCGACGATGATGCCGACGAACACCCACGTCCGCCCGACCTGCCGCTCGAGCGAGCGGCGATACGCCGCGGTCACCCGCGCCAGCACGCGGTCGACGCGCGCCGCGAACGTGCCGGATTCCGGCCGGTGCGGCTCGAGCAGCAGCGAGCACATCATCGGCGTCAGCGTCAGCGCGACGAAGGCCGAGATGGCGATGGCACCGGCGAGGGCCACGGCCAGCTCGCGGAACAGGCGGCCGTTGTTGCCCTCGAGGAAAGCCACCGGCACGAACACCGCGATCAGCACCGCGGTGGTGGCCATCACGGCGAAAGCCACCTGCCGCGTCCCGCGGCGCGCGGCGACGAGGCGCGGTTCACCGAGGTCGACGCGGCGCTGGCAGTTCTCCAGCACCACGATGGCGTCGTCGACGACGAGGCCGATCGACAGCACGATCGCCAGCAGCGTCAGCAGGTTGATCGAGAACCCGAAGGCCCACAGCGCGATGAACGCGGCGGTCAGGCAGACCGGCAGGGTCACCGCGGGCACCAGCGCCGCACGCACGCTGCCGAGGAACAGCCAGATCACGATCAGCACCAGCACGAGGGCTTCGGCGAGCGTCTTCCAGACCTGCCACACCGCGACCTCGATGAACTGCGTCGAATCGAAGCCGATGCCGATTTCGATATCCGGCGGCAGCGTGGCCTGGATCGCCGCGAGCTCGTCGCGCACGGCGCGGGCGACATCGATCGAATTCGCGGTCGAGGTCTTGATGATCTGGAAGCCGACCTGCGGCTCGCCGTTGCCACGGAACCACGCGCGCCGCTCGGCGGCCTCCTGGCTGACGCGGGCGACCTCGCCGAGGCGGATCGGCCGTCCGTCGCGGCCGTTGGCCAGTACCAGTGCCGAAAACTGGTCGGGGGTCTGGTAGGCGCGCGACAGCCGCAGCACGAAGTCGCGCGTCGAGGATTCGAGCTGGCCCGCCGGCAGTTCGACGTTCTCGCGGCGCAGCGCCGCTTCGACGTCGCCCACCGTGAGCCCGCGCGCCGCGAGCGCCGTGCGGTCGAGCCAGATGCGCATCGCGTAACGCTGGCCGCCGCCGATGCGCGCGCTGGCCACGCCCGGGATGCTCGACAGCCGGTCGATCACGTAGCGCTCGGCGTAGTCGGTGAGGCCGAGGATGTCGCGCTCCGGCGAGGCGACGTACAGGAACATGATCGGCTCGGCGTCGGCCGAGACCTTCGCCACCTGCGGCGCTTCCGCTTCGTCAGGCAGGCGATCGATCACCCGGCTGACCGCGTCGCGCACGTCGTTGGCCGAGGACTCGATGTCGCGGCTCAGCGTGAACTCCATGTTGACGTCGGAGCGGCCGTTGCGCGACGCGCTTTCGATCACGTCGACGCCCTCGATGCCGGCCACGGCATCCTCGATGACCTGGGTGATGCGGCTCTCGACGACGGCCGCGGATGCGCCCGGATAGCTCACCTGCACCGACACCACCGGCGGATCGATGTCCGGCAGCTCGCGCAGCGTCAGCCGCGAGTAGGCGATCAGGCCGATGACGATGAGCAGCAGGCTCATCACCGTCGCCAGCACCGGGCGACGGATGGAAAGGTCGGAAAGCACCATGTCGTGGCTCCTCAGCCGCGTGCCGGGGCGGCGGCCGTCGCGGCGGGCGCGGGCGCGCCGGCAGGCTCGGACGTCGCCGCCTCGGTGATGCGCTGGCCCGGGCGCAGCTTCACCGTGCCGTCGACGACGACACGATCACCGGCGGCGAGGCCCTCGAGCACTTCGACGCGGCCGGCTTCCCGCGCACCGAGCGTCACCGGAGCCATCTGTGCGACGCCGTCGGCATCGACGCGATAGACGAAGCTCAGCGTGCCGTTCTGCTGCACCGAGATTTCCGGCACCACCAGGGCCTCGCGCTCGCTCTGCAGCACGGACAGCGTCAGCAGCATGCCTGGCAGCAGCCGGCCGTCGGTGTTCTCGACCGCGGCGCGCACGGTCACCGAGCGGGTGGCGACGTCGACGCGCGAATCGACGCTCAGGATCTGCCCGCGGAACACCTCGCCGCGCCAGGCGTCGCTGCGCGCCTCGACGGCCAAGCCCTCCTTCAGCTTGGCGAGATGCACTTCCGGCACCGAGAAATCGACCTGCATGGTGTCGATGGCGTCGAGCGTGGTGATCGTCGTGCCGGGGCCGAGCAGCTGGCCGGGGCTGACCTCGCGCAGGCCCAGCACGCCGGCGAAGGGCGCGACGATGACGCGGTCGGAAACCCGCGCCGACGCCTGCTGCACCGCCGCCTGGGCGGCGTCGCGCGCGGCGCGCTGCGCGTCGAGCTGGCTGGCGGGAATCAGCTTCTGCGCGGCGAGTGGGCGCTGACGATCGTATTGGCGCTGCGCCTCGCGCGCGGCGGTGCGCGCCGCATCGAGATCGGCCACATCGCCGCCCACGTCGAGATCGACCAGCACCTGCCCGGCCTCGACGCGCTGCCCGCTTTCGAAGCGCACGCGCTCGACGCGCTCGGAGAGTTTCGAGGTGATCGCGATCGATTCGCTGGCGCGCGCCGTGCCGATGGCATCGAGACGATCCGTCCACGACGCCATCGCCGCGGGCTGCGTGGTGACGACGGCCGGCGGACCGCCGGCACCACCGGGTGCGCCGCCGCCCTCGCTGCCGCAGGCCGTGACGCCGAGCGCCGCGCACACCACGACGAGTCGGCCCCAGGGGATCGAGGAACGAGCAGCCATCCGGACTCCTTGGACGGGTCAAGGGCCCGTGCCGTAAAGCGGATAGCGTGCCTGAAATCCCGTTGTCACCGCGTGCAGCGGCTCACGGCATGCGTCGCTGCGGCTCCTGCTGCAGCGTTTCGGTCAGCGCCGCGCCCGGCGGCGGCGCGGCCGGGTTCAAGCCGGCGAACTGTCGCGCCGAATCGGCAACCGGGACGGTCTCGGCGCGAAAACGGTCGACGGCCACGCGCTGCGAGGCCGGGTTCGCGGGGTCACCATCGAGCACGAACAGCACCGAACGATGTCCCGCGGCGTCGCCCTGCTGGCCCGGCACCAGCGCGCTGACGCGCGACAGCCCGTCGCGTGCGCCTTGAACGGCGATCGCTGCCGCCACCCGATCGGTCGGGCTGTCGGCGGGCACGGGTGCACCGGACGGATTCAGCTGCGACAGCGCCTGCTGGTACAGCGGGCTCGCACGCAGCGCGTTGGCCGCGACCTCGTCCGTCGGCGACGTTCCGGGCCTGGCCGTCGGCAAGGGCTGACGCGCGGCGCCCACCTCGTCGGCGAAGGTGGTGCCATTGCCGATACGGCCGGACACGCCGTCGCGGTTCGCCTCGATCACGCCGGTGACCGTGACGCCGTTGGCACCGCGCAGCGGCGGCACGCTGCTGCCGTCGGAAACCGATGCCGAAACCGGATCTCCCGCCAGCCGCGCGCCGGCCTCGAGGCGACCCTGCACGCCGCGACCCTCCACGACCGACAGCGCGGCGCCGAGCACGGGCGTTGCGGTCAATCGAGGGTCATCGCTGAGGGCTTCCCGGCTCAGCGTGGCCTGCACGCCGAGCGTCACCGAGTCGCGCACCGGGCGCGCCGCCCCGTTGGTGAAGCCCAGCGCCTCGAAGGTCGTCTGCGAGCCGTCGGGGAAGGTGTAGGTCTGCAGGCCCTCGACCTTGACGGGTCGCAGCGGCGTCGGCTCCAGCCCCACCTGCACGCCGACGGCGCTGTCGGAGAGGCCGACCGTCGGGCGGACGAACGCCTGCGTGGTGAATCCGGTTTCCTGCGTCACGTTGCCCTGCAGCGCGGTGCCGCGCATCACGCCGTCGGCATCGCGCCGGAGTTCAACGCCCGCGCCAATCTGCGTGTCGCCACCGTTGAGCACGGCGTTGGCGTCGATCTTCACGGTTTCGATGGGCATGGTCGGTCTCGCGCTGGGGGGATGCCGGCACTCTGCCCCAGCGCCGGCATCGCGCGTCAGCGGTCGCCCTCAAACTTGTACAAGATTCGAAAAGACACCCGTATCGCCAGCGGTATCGCCGACGCCAGATCCGGAAAAACAACAACGCCGGCACGGCGCCGGCGTCATCGGTACCCCGCCGGCCGGAGCGCGGCGGGCCTTCGCTCCCCTCAGCGAGCGATGCTCGCCGAGCGATCGGCGCTCACCCCTCCCACTCACCGAGCGCGGCAAGGCCGTTTTCCTTGGCGCGGGCGTAGACCGTTTCCTGCGCCGCGGCGACATCCGCGGGATTCTTCGCCCAGATCTTCAGCGCGGCGGCCTGCATGGCGCGGCCGTAGCTGAAGGACAGCGGCCACGGGTTGCCCTCGAGCTGGTTCATCTCGTTGAGGTGGCGCGTGGCCTGCTCGTCGCTCTGGCCGCCCGACAGGAACACGATGCCCGGCAGCGTTGCCGGCACGGTGGCCTTCAGGCAGTGCACGGTCTGCGCGGCCACTTCCTCGGCGTCGGCCTGCTCGTCGCAGTCCTTGCCCGAGATCACCATGCTGGCCTTCAGGATGCAGCCTTCGAGCATCACGTTGTGCTCGTACAGCGCCGCGAACAGGCTGCGCAGCACGGCTTCGGTGACGTCGTAGCAGGTGTCGATGTCGTGGTCGCCGTCGATCAGCACTTCCGGCTCGACCATCGGCACGATGCCGGCTTCCTGGCACAGGGCGGCATAGCGCGCCAGCGCGTGGGCGTTCGACTCGATGCAGGTGCCGGTCGGGATGTCTTCGCCGATCGAGATCACCGCGCGCCACTTGGCGAACTTCGCACCGAGCTTGGCGTACTCGGCGAGGCGCTCGCGCAGGCCGTCGAGGCCTTCGGTCACGGTCTCACCCGGGCAGCCGGCCAGCGGCTTCGCACCCGTGTCGACCTTGATGCCGGCGAGGATGCCGCTGTCGGCCATCACCTTCGCGAACGGCACGCCGTCCTTGGTGCTCTGGCGCAGCGTCTCGTCGAACAGGATCGCGCCCGAGATGTAGTCGGACAGGTTCGGCGTGGTCAGCAGCATCTCGCGGTAGGCACGGCGGTTCTCCTCCGTGTTCTCGATGCCGACCGAGGCGAACCGCTTGCCGATCGTGGCGGTGGATTCGTCGATGGCGATGATGCCCTTGCCGGGGGCGACCATGGCTTGGGCGATGTCGGCGAGATCTTCGATGCTCATTGCGGGGGCTCGGTGGGTGGGAAAGGGGCCGGATTATAGCCGAGCCGCCGCCCCCTCCCTGCCGGGACCGCGAAGCGGCCTAGAGCTCGCCCAAGCCTTCGACGTGCCCGCCGACGCCGATTTCCAGCAGGCGCAGGGTATTGGTGGCGCCGCGACGCTCCATCGAATCGCCGTTGGTGACGATGATGCGATCGCCGGCGTCGAGCAGGCCGAGGTCGTGGAGCTGCTTGGCCGCGGAGCGCGCCGCCACGCCCGGCGACAGGCCGCGGGTATCGAAGTGGATCGGGAAAACGTCGCGCATCAGCGACATCTTGCGACGGGCCTCGTCGAAGCGGCTCAACGCGAACACCGGCACCTGCGAGCGGAAGCGCGACAAATGGCGCGCGGTGCCGCCGGACTCGGTGAGCGCCACGATGCCCTTCAGTTCGATGTGTTCGGTCAGGAACATCGTGGCCATGGCGATGGCTTCGTCGGCGCGCTGCAATCCGCGGCGCGCGGCTTCGAAATCGGTGTCGTGGCGGAACTGACGCTCCGCACCGAGGCAGATGCTGGCCATCGCCTCGACCGACTTCACCGGGTACAGGCCGCTTGCGGTTTCGGCCGAGAGCATCACCGTGTCGGTGCCGTCGATCACCGAGTTGGCGACGTCGAGCACCTCGGCCCGGGTCGGGATCGGGTTGTCGACCATCGACTGCAGCATCTGCGTGGCAGTGATGACGATGCGGTTGCGCGCCACCGACTCACGGATGATCTTCTTCTGCAGGCCGGGCAGCTCGGCGTAGCCGATCTCCACGCCGAGGTCGCCGCGCGCGACCATGATGACTTCCGCCGCCTCGACGATCTCGACGAGGTTCTCGATGGCCTCGGCGCGCTCGATCTTGGCGACGATCTGCGCGTCCGAACCGGCGGCGCGCGCCAGCGAGCGGGCGAGTTCGATGTCGGCCGCCGAGCGGCAGAACGACACGGCGATGAAGTCGACGCCGAGCTTCGCGGCGGTGGCGATGTGCTCGCGGTCTTCGTCGGTGAGCGCGCCCAGGTTGAGGCCGCCGCCGAGCCGGTTGAGGCCTTTGCGATTCGACAGCGCGCCGTCGGTGATCACTTCGGTGTGCACGATGTCGCCGACGACACGCTCGACGCGAAGGCTGATGAGGCCATCGTCGAGCAGCAGCGTGTCGCCCGCGGCGACGTCGCGCGGCAGGCCGAGGTAGCTGCAGCCGACCTGGGTCGCGTCGCCGGGCGGCGCGTCGGCGCGGCAGACCAGCGCGAAGGGCTGGCCGGCCTTCAGCATCACTTTGCCTTCGGCGAATTTCTCGATGCGGATCTTCGGGCCCGGCAGGTCGGCGAGCACGCCGATCTCCTTGCCGGTGCGTGAGGCGATGGCACGCACCGCGGCGATGCGCTGGGCGTGGTCGCTGGCCGTGCCGTGCGAGAAGTTCAGCCGCACCGCGTTCAAGCCCGCGGCGAGCAGTGCGTCGATGACGCCGGGCGCGTCGGTCGCGGGGCCGAGGGTGGCGAGGATCTTGGTGCGGCGCAGCGGCTGGCTCATGGTCACGCGGCGTGGAAGGGCGAGGCGCCTAACCTAGCAGCATTCAACGGCTTTCCCCGCATGCTTACGATTGCATTTCCTCCGGCACGCCGGCGCCGGCGCCTCGCGGTGGGCGGCGCGCTCTTCCTCGCGTTCGACGCCGTGCTGATGGGTGTGGCCATCGCCTGGATCACCCGCGGCGAGCACCTTGGCCTCGCCATCGCGTTGGCGGGAGCGGGCGCCGGCGTATCCCTGCTGCTCGCGTGGGTGCTGGTCCGACCACCGCGCGCCACGCTGGTTGACGGCACGCTGCGCATCGAGGCCGCACATCGCACGTTCATGCTCGATCGCGAGGCGTTGCGCAGCGCGCGGATCGTCGACGTCGACCTGAGCTCCCTGCCGAAGAGCGCGCTGCCGAAGCCGCTGCAGAGCACGTCGCGCTGGCGCACCGACGACGCGATGGGCTGGCAGACGGATGGCGACGGCAAGCCGGTGTTCTGCGCGATCACGCGGATCGGGCCGGCACTTCGGATCGAGAGCGCGGACGGGACGCTGCTGTGGACGCCCGAGAGTCCGGCGGCGGTGGCGCGGATGCTGCGCGATTCTGCGAACCGCTGATTCGCTCGGCACCAGCGCGGGCCCGCAGCGAAGCCGACCTCGGCGCGCAGCGCCTGCGAGCTTTACGCGCCGCGCGCTTCCAGCGCCGCCACCGCGGGCAGCGTCTTGCCCTCGAGGAACTCGAGGAACGCGCCACCGCCGGTCGAGATGTAGCTCACGTCGCTCTCGACGCCGTACTTGTCGATCGCCGCCAGCGTGTCGCCGCCGCCGGCGATCGAGAACGCTTTCGACGCGGCGATCGCGCGGGCCAGCGTCTCCGTGCCTTTGCCGAAAGCGTCGAACTCGAACACGCCGACCGGGCCGTTCCACACCACGGTGCCGGCCTTCGCGATGAGCTCCGCATAGCGGGCGGCGGTCTTCGGGCCGATGTCGAGGATCATGTCGCCGTCCTGCACCGCGTCGACCGCGCGCACGCTGGCCGGCGCGTCGGCCGCGAAGGCCGAGGCCACGACCACGTCGTCCGGCAGCGGAATCGACGCACCGCGCGCCTTCGCCTTCTCGACGATCGCACGCGCGGTGTCGAGCAGGTCCATTTCGACGAGGCTCTTGCCGACGTTGTAGCCCGCCGCGGCGATGAAGGTGTTGGCGATGCCGCCGCCGACAATGAGCTGGTCGACCTTGTCGACGAGGCTGCCGAGCAGTTCGAGTTTCGTGCTGACTTTCGACCCGGCCACGATGGCCAGCAGCGGCCGCGCGGGCTGCGCCAGCGCCTTGGCCAGCGCGTCTAGCTCGGCCATCAGCAGCGGGCCACCGGCGGCGACCTTGGCCGCGCGTATCACGCCGTGCGTCGAGGCCTGCGCACGGTGCGCGGTGCCGAACGCGTCCATGACGAACACGTCGCAGAGCGCGGCGTACTTCGCCGACAGCGCCGCGTCGTCCTTGCCCTCGCCGACGTTCATGCGGCAGTTCTCGAGCAGTACGAGCTCACCGGGCTTCACGTCGACGCCATCGACCCAGTCGCGCACCAATCGCACCGGGCGGCCGAGGTGCGCCGACAGGCGTTCCGCCACCGGTGCCAGCGAATCCTCAGGCGTCCACACGCCCTCCTTCGGGCGGCCGAGGTGCGAGGTCACCATCACCGCCGCGCCCTTCTCCAACGCGAGCTTGATGGTGGGCAACGAGGCCGTGATGCGCTGCTCGGAGGTCACCTTGCCGCCCTCGATCGGCACGTTGAGGTCCTGGCGGATCAGCACGCGCTGGTTGGCGAGGTCGAGGTCGGTCATGCGAAGGATGGCCATGGAATCTCCGGCGGCGATGGGGGATGGAAAGGCGCGCATTGTCGCATCGTCCACGGCGCGGCTAGCATGGCCGCATGGACGGGAAAACCACGCGCACTTCGACCCTCGATGACGCCCTCGCGGCCCTGCGCCGCGGCGAAGCGATCGGCCTCCCCACGGAAACGGTGTACGGCCTTGCGGCCGATGCACACGACCCCGCGGCGGTGCGGCGCATCTACGAGCTGAAGGGCCGACCTTCCGACCATCCGCTGATTGTCCACGTCGCCGACGCGGTGACCGCCTCGCGCTGGGCCGGCGATTGGCCGGCGGCGGCGGAAGCGCTGGCCGAGGCGTTCTGGCCGGGCCCGCTCACGCTCATCCTGCCGCGCGCCGCGAACGTGCCCGATGAAGTGACCGGCGGGCAGGACACCGTGGGCTTACGCGTGCCGGCGCATCCGGTCGCGCAGGCCCTGCTGCGCGCGTTCGAAGGTGGCGTGGCCGCACCGTCCGCGAACCGCTTCGGGCGCCTGTCTCCAACCACCGCGCAGCACGTGCGCGACGAATTCGGCGACGCGCTGCCGATCGTGCTCGACGGCGGCGAATGCGAGATCGGGCTGGAAAGCACCATTGTCGATCTCTCCACGGACACGCCGCGCATCCTGCGGCCCGGAAAGATCAGCCGCCCGGAGATCGAAGAAGTGATCGGCCCGGTGGCGGAAGGCAAGGACAGCGGCAGCCCGCGCGCCTCGGGCACGTTAGCCTCGCACTACGCGCCGCGCGCCAGCGTCGAGGTGCTGGCGCGTGCGCCGCTGGTGTCGCGGTACCACGAGCTCGCCAAGCGCGGGCAGAAGGTCGCGGCGCTTCTGCGCGGGCAGCCCTTCAAGGACGTCGACGGCGAGACCCTGCCCACCGACCTCGCCGGCTACGGCCACGTGCTGTACGCGGCACTGCGCCGGCTCGACGCCCGCGGCTTCGACGTGCTGCTGGCCGAGCTGCCGCCGCACACCGCGGCCTGGGCGGCGGTGAACGACCGGCTGAAGCGCGCCGCCGCGCCGCGCGACGCCGATGGCACCTGAGCGCCCACGCGTCCTGATCCTCGGCGGCGGCTTTGGCGGGCTCGCCGCGGCGAAGGCGCTGAAGCGCGCGCCCGTCGACGTGACCCTCGTCGATCGCACCAACCATCATCTGTTCCAACCCCTGCTCTACCAGGTCGCCACGGCCGGCCTCGCCGCACCATCGATCGCCGCACCCATTCGCCACATCCTGCGCAGGCAGCGCAACACCACGGTGCTGATGGGCGAAGTCGTCGACATCGATCTCGACGCGCGATCCGTCCACTTGGCCGACGGCAGCGCGCTGGGCTACGAGCATCTGATCGTCGCGACGGGCGCCACGCACTCGTATTTCGGCCGCGACGATTGGGCCACGCATGCGCCGGGCCTGAAGACGCTGGCCGACGCGCAGGGCATCCGCGCGCGATTGCTCGAGGCCTTCGAGCGCGCCGAGCGCAGCGCCGATGCGGAAGACCGCGCCACGCTGCTGCGCTTCGTCGTCATCGGCGGCGGCCCGACCGGCGTCGAGATGGCCGGCACGCTGGCCGAAATCGCGCGCCACACGCTGCCCGGCGAGTTCCGCGGCATCGATCCGTCGAGCGCCGAGATTCTGCTGCTCGAAGGCGGCGCGCGGATTCTTTCGGCCTATCCGGAATCGCTGTCGGCCAGCGCGAAAGCGCAGCTCGAAAGCCTCGGCGTGCGCGTGCGGCTGGGCGCGAAAGTCGTGGGCATCGACGCGGACGGCGTCGATGTCGAGAGCGCTGCCGGCGGAAGCGGCATCGCGTCGGAACGGTTGGCCACGCGCAATGTTGTGTGGGGCGCAGGGGTCAAGGCGTCGCCGCTCGGCGCGCTGTTGGCGAAGGCCGCGGGCATCGACACCGACCGCGCCGGGCGCGTGCCGGTGCAGCCCGATCTCACGCTGCCCGGCCACGCAAATGTGCAGGTGATCGGCGATCTCGCCGCACTCAGCATCGACGGCGATCCCGTGCCCGGCATCGCGCCGGCGGCGAAGCAGATGGGGCAGCACGCCGCACGGACCATCCGCGACAGCCTAGACGATCGCGCCGCAGTGCCCTTCCGCTACCGTGACTACGGCTCGATGGCCACCATCGGCCGACACCGCGCCATCGGCGTGATCGGCGGAATGCGCTTCACCGGCCTGATCGCGTGGTGGCTGTGGCTGTTCGCGCACATCGTCTTCCTGATCGGCTACCGCAACCGCCTCGTCGTGCTGATGGACTGGGCGTCGCAGTACTGGACGATGCAAAGGCACGCGCGGGTGTTTTCGCCGCGGGAAAAGTCGCCCTGACATGAAAGGCCCGGCTCTTGCGGGCTGACGCGCTATGAAAAGGGCCGGCTTTCGCCGGCCCTCTGCATCCACCCTGCTGATTCCGCTTACTTCGCCGCCATCAGCGCCAGCGTGGTGTCGAGCATGCGGTTGCTGAAGCCCCACTCGTTGTCGTACCAGGAGAGCACCTTCACCAGCGTGCCGCCCATGACGCGGGTCTGCGTGCTGTCGTAGATCGAGCTGCGCGAGTCGTGGTTGAAATCCACCGACACGAGCGGCTTGGTGTTGATCCCGAGAATGCCCTTCAGCGCACCGTTCGAGGCTTCGAGCACGGCGGCGTCGATTTCTTCCTTCGTCGTCGCGCGGGAAGCCACGAACGACAGATCAACCACCGAGACGTTGATCGTCGGCACGCGCATGGCGAAGCCGTCGAGCTTGCCGTTGAGCTCCGGCAGCACCAGGCCCACCGCGGCGGCCGCGCCGGTTTTGGTCGGGATCTGCGACTGCGTGGCCGAGCGCGCGCGGCGCAGGTCGGAGTGGTAGACGTCCGTCAGCACCTGGTCGTTGGTATAGGCGTGAATCGTCGTCATCAGGCCGTGGACGATGCCCACCTTGTCGTGCAGCACCTTGGCGAGCGGCGCGAGGCAGTTGGTGGTGCAGCTCGCATTCGAGATGACCGTGTCGCTCGCCTTCAGCACGCCGTGATTCACGCCGTAGACGACGGTCGCATCGACGTCGGCGGCACCCGGGGCCGAGATCACGACCTTCTTCGCGCCGCCGGCGATGTGCGCGCCGGCCTTGGCCTTCGAGGTGAAGATGCCGGTGCACTCCAGCACCACGTCGACGCCATTGGCGCCCCACGGCAGCTTGGCCGGGTCGCGCTCGGCGAAGACCTTGATGCGGTCGCCGTTGATGACGAGGTCGCCGCCGTCCACGGCCACCGTGCCCGGGAACTTGCCGTGCGCGGTGTCGTACTGCGTCAGGTGCGCATTGGTCTCGGCGTCGCCGAGGTCGTTGATGGCGACGATCTGGATCTCGCCGTTGCGCTGCGCTTCGTACAGCGCGCGGAGGACGTTGCGACCGATGCGGCCGTAGCCGTTGATGCCGACCTTGATGGCCATGGAGCGCTCCTGGGTGGGAAGTGACCGGGAAAGCGCGCTAGTTTACCTGCCCGGAAACCGACCTGCCCCGCCCGTGCCGCACGCTCCCGCCGTCCCTCCCCATCCGCTTGCCCGCAACGCATCGCGGCCAGTCTTGGCCCGAATGCTGGCCGGCCTTTTCGCGGCGATAGTGATCGCGGCGCCCGCATCGCGCGCGCTGGCTTGGGGCGCCGATGGCCATCGCATCGTCGGCCTGCTGGCGGAAACCGACCTCACGCCGGCTGCACGCACCGAAGTGCGGCGCCTGCTTGGTGCCGAGACCGACCCCACGCTGGCCGGCGTGTCGACCTGGGCCGACGAGATCCGCGACGAGCAGCGCTGGCGCCACACCGCGCGCTGGCACTGGGTGAACCTGCCGCGCGAGAACCCCTGCACCTACGTGGCGTCGCGCGATTGTCCGAAGGGCGACTGCGTCGTCGGTGCGATCGAAAAGCAGCTCCGCATCCTCGCCGATCGTCGCAAGGGCGACGCCGCGCGCCGCGACGCGCTGAAGTTCGTCGTGCACTTCATCGGCGATGTCCACCAGCCCTTCCACGCCGGATTCGGCTTCGACCGCGGCGGCAACGACACGCAGCTCCGCTTCGATCGTCAAGGCTGGAACCTGCACTCGCTGTGGGACGGCCCGATGGTGCGCCACGTCGGCCTGTCGCCCGAGGACTACGCGCGGCAGCTCCGCGCGTCGCCCGTGCTGTCCGAGGGCCGACAGCGCGCGCTGTCCGCGCCGCCGAAGCAGTGGGCGCTCGAAAGCTGCCAAGCCATCCACGACAGCGCGCTGTACCCGGAGCGTCGCGCGGTCGGCCGCGGCTATCTCGAGCAGCATCGACCCTTGGCCGAGCGACGGCTGCGTGAAGCGGGGGCGCGGCTGGCGATGGCGCTCAACGCGGCGCTCTGATCGACATCGAAAGCGCGCGGATTTTTCAGCGGTTTTTCATCGTTCACCGACCGGCCCTGTATCGCCTCGGGCCTAGCCTGCGGGTCCCTCTCAAGGAGTGTCCCGATGACCCGTTTCACCCGCATCGCCCTCGCGTCCACCCTGCTGCTCGCCGCCGCTCCCGCTTTCGCCGCCGACTGGTGGGTGCGCGGTGGCGCCACGCACGTCAACCCGAAGTCCGGCAACGGCACCGTGGCCGGCACGCTGGCGGTCGACGTCGACTCGAACGCGCAGCTCGGCCTGAGCTTCGGCCGCTATCTCAACGACCACTGGGCGGTCGACGTGCTCGCGGCGACGCCCTTCAGCCACACCGCCAGCCTCAACGGCGCTGAAGCCGTCGACTTCAAGCACCTGCCGCCGACGGTGAGCCTGCAGTACTACTTCGGCGACCGGAATGCGGCCTTCCGCCCGTTCGTCGGCGCGGGTTTCAACTTCACCTGGGTGTACGACGAGGAATCGCGCGGCCCGGTCGCCGGTGCGGACGTCGACCTCGACAACAGCTGGGGCCTCGCCGCACAGGCCGGCCTGCTGTGGAACTTCAGCGCCACCTGGCATGCGACGGCCGACGTGCGCTGGATCGACATCGACGCCGACGCCACGCTCAACGGGGCCGACATCGGCACCGCGACGGTCGACCCGATGGTCATCAGCGTGATGGTCGGCACCACGTTCTGACGCCGGCGGCAGCATTGCGGCGCGGTGGCGGCTACCCTGCACGGGTCGCCCCATCGCGCCGTGACCCATGAGCCCCCGATCCGACCCGGCGCTCGACGCCGCCATCGAACGCATCCTCACGCATGCGGACGGCCACGCCATCGTCGGCGCGCCGCTCGGCATCGGCAAACCGCATCGCCTGCTCAACGCGCTGTACGCGCGCGTCGCCGCGGACCCATCGCAGCGGCTCACCATCCTCAGCGCGCTGTCCCTCGCGCGCCCGAAAGCGAAGGCCGGCCTCGAGCGGCGCTTCCTCGCGCCCTTCGTCGAGCGGCACTTCGGCGCCTCGTTCGAGGATCCGGCATGGTTCCTCGCCCAGCAGCGCGACGCGTTGCCGAAGAACATCACGGTCGAAGAGTTCTATCTGCCGTCTGGCGCCCTGCTGCACTCGCGTCAGGCGCAGCAGCGCTACGCCAGCCTGAACTACACGCACGCCGCGCGCGGTATCGCGGCGCGGGGCTGCAACGTCGTCGTGCAGAAAGTAGCCCGCGGCCCGGAAGGTCGGCTTGCGCTGTCGAGCAATCCCGATCTGAGCTTCGACCTGCTGGATCGCCTCGCCGAGCGCGGCCTGCCGCGGCCGCTGTTGGTCGCCGAAGTCGATACCGGCCTGCCGTGGATCGCGCGCGGCGCGGCCGTCGACGACGGATTCTTCGACGTCGTCGTCGAGCATCCCGACCCGCCGCCGCTGTTCGCCGTGCCGCGTCAGCCGGTGTCGCTCACCGAGTACGCCATCGGGCTTTATGCAAGTACGCTGGTGAAGGATGGCGGCACGCTGCAGATCGGGATCGGTGCGCTCTCCGACGCACTGACTCATGCCCTGGTGCTCCGGCACGCGCGCAACGCCGACTACCGCCGGATCGTGGCCGCGCTGTGGCCGAACGCCGAGGCCTCGCCGCTTATGCAGGAGATCGGCGGGCTCGAGCCATTCGAGCGCGGCCTGTTCGGCTGCAGTGAAATGGTGATGGACGGCTTCCGCGTGCTGGCCGAGGCCGGCGTGCTGAAGCGGCGTGTCGTCGACGACGAAGCGGCGCAGCGCCGCCTCGATGCCGGCGACGCCACGCCGGCCGATCTTGCGCTGGCCGATGCGAACGGCGAAGTGCTGCACGGCGGCTTCTTCCTCGGCAGCGCGGATCTTTACGACTGGCTGCGCCGGCACGGCAGCGGCGAACATGGCCTTCGGCTGCGGATGACGCGCATCAGCGAGATCAATGCGATGGGGCGCGACGACGTTCCGCTGCGCATCGCGCAGCGCCGGCACTCGCGATTCATCAACACCACCATGATGCAGACGGCGCTCGGTGCGGCGGTCTCCGACGCGCTCGACGATGGGCGCGTGGTGTCGGGCGTTGGCGGGCAGCACGATTTCGTCGTGCAGGCGCACGCGCTGCCCGAAGCGCGTTCGATCCTGCTGTTCCGTGCGGTGCGCGAGAGCGGCGGCGGGACGTCAAGCTCGCTGCTGTGGAACTACGGACACACGACGATTCCGCGGCATCTCCGCGATATCGCCATCAGCGAGTACGGCATCGCCGACCTGCGCGACCGTTCCGATGCGGACTGCATCCGCGCGATGCTGGCCATCGGCGATGCGCCCTTCATGCCGGCGCTGGCGGCGACGGCCGTTGACACCGGGAAGCTGGATGCCGGCGATGCCGCCACTTGGGCGCACAATACCCCGGCGAGTATCGACGCCGCGCTCGCGCCTTTCCGTCGCGATGGCCTGCTGCCGGAGTACCCCGTCGGCAGCGATTTCGGCCCCGAGGAGGAGGACCTCGTCCGCGCGCTGGGCCGGCTGAAGCGCGAGACCGCGACGCGCACCGGCAAAGCGAAGGCGGTCTGGAAGGCGCTGTGGCTCGACGAATCGCGCGCCGATGCGCGCGAAGCCGCGGCCATCGCGCGCATGGGCTACGACGGTCGCGAACCGTGGCGCGAGACGATTGAACGGAAGCTGCTGCGCGCCGCCCTGAGGGCGACGCAGTCCTGAAGCGAACGCGGCGCCCGAAGGCGCCGCGCGCGAGCTGATCAGCGCAGCGCGTCCGTCAGCGCAAGGCCTTGGCCGCCGCCACCACGTTCTCGACGGTGAAGCCGAAGCGCTTCATCAGCGTGTCGCCCGGCGCCGACTCGCCGAAGCGGTCGATGCCGACCACCGCGCCGTCGAGGCCGGCGATCACGCGCCAGTGCTCGGTGCTGCCGGCTTCGACGACAACGCGCTTGCGGCACCACGACGGCAGCACGCCTTCGCGGTACTCCAGCGGCTGGCGCTTGAAGGCTTCGAAGCAGGGCATCGAAACGACGCGGGCCTGGATGCCTTCCTCGGCCAGCTTCACCGCGGCAAGCCGCGCGAGTTCGAGCTCCGAGCCGGTGCCGACGAGGATCACCTCGAACTTCGCCGACGCCGGATCACTGAGCACGTAGCCGCCGCGCGCGATGTCGGCGACCTGCTCTGCCGTGCGCTGCTGGTGCGCGAGGTTCTGCCGCGAGAACACCAGGCTCGAGGGGCCCTCCACGCGCTGCAGCGCGCAAGCCCACGACATTGCGGACTCCACCGCATCGCCAGGGCGCCACACGTCGTGGTTCGGGATCAAGCGCAGCGAGGCGAGATGCTCAACGGGCTGGTGCGTGGGGCCGTCTTCACCGAGGCCGATCGAGTCGTGCGTGTAGACGTGGATCGAGCGCACCGGCAGCAGGGCGCTCATGCGCACGGCGTTGCGCGCGTAGTCCGAGAACACGAGGAAGGTCGCGTCAAACGGGATGAAGCCGCCGTGCAGTGCCAGGCCCGACCCGATCGCGGTCATGCCGAACTCGCGCACGCCGTAGTGCACGTAGCGGGCGTCGACGTCCGTCGTGGTGACGGCCTTCTGGCCCTTCCACGTGGTGAGGTTGGAGTGCGCGAGGTCGGCGGAACCGCCCACCAACTCCGGCAGGCGCGGCGCGAAAGTTTCAATCGCCATCTGCGAGGCCTTGCGCGACGCGACCACCGGGCCTTCCGCCTGCAGCTTCGCCACATACTCGCGCGCGGCTTCAGCGAAGTCCGCCGGCAGCTCGCCCTTCATCCGGCGCTCGAATTCAGCCGCGAGCTCCGGGTGCGCCTTCGCGTACGCCGCGAAGCGCGCGTTCCAGTTCGATTCGAGATCCGCACCGCGCGCCTTCGCATTCCACGCGTCGCGCAGGTCCGCCGGCACCTCGAAGCTCGCATGCGGCCACTTCAGCGCCTCACGGGTCAGCGCGACCTCGTCCTTGCCCAGCGGCGCGCCGTGCGAGCTCTCTTTGCCCTGCTTGTTCGGCGAGCCGAAGCCGATGTGCGTGCGGCAGCAGATCAGCGTCGGGCGCTGCGTCTCGGCCTTGGCCGTCGCGATCGCCTGCTGGATTTCTTCCGGGTCATGGCCGTCGACGTTCTTGATCACCTGCCAGCCGTAGGCCTCGAAGCGCTTCGCGGTGTCGTCGGTGAACCAGCCCTGCACCTCGCCGTCGATGGAGATGCCGTTGTCGTCCCAGAACGCGATCAGCTTGCCGAGGCCCCACGTGCCCGCCAGCGAGCACACCTCGTGCGAGATGCCTTCCATCAGGCAGCCGTCGCCCATGAAGCACCACGTGTAGTGGTCGACGACGGTGTGGCCGTCGCGGTTGAAGCGCTGCGCCAGCAGGCGCTCGGCCAGCGCCATGCCCACGGCATTCGCGATGCCCTGCCCCAGCGGGCCGGTGGTGGTCTCGATGCCCGGCGTGATGTGGCGCTCCGGGTGGCCAGCCGTCTTCGAGTGCAGCTGGCGGAAGCGCTTGATCTCGTCGAGCGGCAGGTCGTAGCCAGCGAGGTGCAGCAGCGCGTAATGCAGCATCGAGCCGTGGCCGTTCGACAGCACGAAGCGGTCGCGGTCCGGCCACTGCGGATTCCGCGGGTTGTGCCGGTAGTGGTCGTTCCACAGCACCTCGGCGATATCGGCCATGCCCATCGGCATGCCCGGATGCCCGGATTTCGCGGCCTCGACCGCGTCGATGGCAAGGAAACGGACGGCGTTCGCGAGATCGCGGCGGGCGGGACGGGTCATCGGCGGCGGGCCTAGGCAGGAGGCGAATCGAAAGGCCGGCGCCCGCATCGGCGCACGGCACGGCGGCGCATTCTCCCACTCCCGACGGCCCCCCGTCGCCCTTGAAGGCTCGGGCGCAGGCTGTTACGGCCTTTGCCTCACACGGTCGCGGGGGCCGGCTCCACCGGGTCGGCGGGCTCGCCGCGCGAGACGAGCACCGTACCGACCAGATCGCCGGTCACGTTCACCACGGTGCGGCACATGTCGATGAAGCGGTCGACGCCGAGGATCAGCGCGATGCCCTCCGGCGGGATGCCGAACATCACCAGGATCGACGCGATGACCGGCAGCGAGCCGCCCGGCACGCCGGCCGCGCCGATGCCGCCGAGGATGCACATCAGCACCACCAGCACCTGCTGGCCGAGGCTCAGATCAACGCCGAAGAACTGCGCGAGGAACAGCACCACCACGCCCTCGAACAGGGCCGTGCCGTTCATGTTCGCCGTCGCGCCAAGCGTGCAGACGAAGCGGCCGATGCGCTTCGGCGTGCCCAGCACCTCCTCCGCCACGCGCAGGGTGGTGGGGAGCGTGGCCGAGCTCGATGAGGTCGAGAACGCCGTCAGCATCACCGGCTGCACTTTGCGGAAGAACTCGAGCGGGTTCATGCGCCCAACGAACCACAGCAGCAGCGGGAACACCACGAACAGATGGAAGGCGAGCGCGCCCACGGCCACGGCGACGAACTTCGCCAGCGGCACGAGTGCGGCGAATCCCTTGCTCGCGATCAGCGTGAACAGCAGCGCCGCCACCGCATACGGTGCGAGCTGGATCACCGCGTTGATCAACTTCAGCGTGATGTCGTAGATGCCCTGCAGCGTGCCGACGAAGGTGCGCACGCCCTCGGTCTTCAGCGTCGCCGCGGCGATGCCGAACAGCAGCGCGAAGAACATCACGCCGATCAGGTTGCCCTCGACGCCGGCCTGCAGCGGATTACGCGGCACGATCGACAGCAGCACCTGCATCGCCGACGCCGCCTCGCCGCGCTCAACGATGCCGGCCGCCTGCTCGGACGACTGCGCGATCAGCGCCTGCCCGACGGCGGGATCGATGCCAACGCCGGGCTGGAACACGTTCACCGCGACGAGGCCGATCGTCACCGCGAGGCCCGACACGGTCACGATGAACAGCAGCGTCTTGCCGCCGATGCGGCCCAGCGTCTTCGGGTCGCCGATCTCCACGACGCCGAGGATCAGGGCCGAAAACACCAGCGGCAGCACCAGCATGAACAGCAGGTTGAGGAAGATCGAACCGACCGGCTGCGTCACCCAGGTCAGCGTGGTCTGCAGCCACGGCAGCACGGTCTTCGTGCCGTCGGCGGCGATGGCGTGCCCAAACTCGTATGCAAGCCCGCCGGCCACCGCGCCGACGAGGAAGCCGATCAGCATCTTGGTGTGCAGGGCCGTGCCCTTGCCCTCACTCACGCTCCCGCCGCCCATGCGCGCTCCTCAGTCGGCCGTCGGGCGGATCTCGCCCGACTTCAGCTTCGCGAAATAGCCGTCGACCTCTTCGCGCACGACCGGCAGCAGCAGGTACACGCCGATCAGGTTCGGGATCGCCATCAGGAAGATCAGGCCGTCCGACAGGTTGATCAGCTGCGCCAAATCCATCGTGCACGCCACCACCGCCGCGACGAGGTACAGCACGATGTAGCCGTTCGACACCCAGCGGTTCTCGCCGGTCAGATACGTGGCGGCCTTGGCGCCGTAGTAGGCCCAAGTCAGCATCGTCGAGAACGCGAACAGGAACACGGCCACGGTCAGCACGTACGGGAACCAGTCGAACACCGTCGCGAACGCGCTTGAGGTGATCGCCACGCCCTCCATGCCTTCGATCTTCCACGCGCCGGTCACCACCACCATCAGCGCCGTCGCCGTGCAGACGATCACCGTGTCGATGAAGGGCTCCCACAGCGCGACGAGCCCTTCCGTCGCCGGGTGATTGGTCTTCACCGCGGAGTGCGCGATCGGCGCCGAACCGAGGCCCGCCTCGTTCGAGAACGCCGCCCGCTGGAAGCCCGCGATCAGCGCGCCGATCACGCCGCCCGCAGCCGCTTCGCCGCTGAAGGCCGACGACACGATCAACGCCACCGCGCCCGGCAGCGCATCGAGATGCACCACCAGCACCGCGCCGCAGCCGGCGAGGTAGACGAGGATCATCGCGGGGATCAGCTTCTCGGTGACGCGGCCGATGCGCGTGATGCCGCCGAGCACGACGAGGCCCGCCAACGTCGCGATGCCGATGCCGAACAGCCAGCCCATGCCCTCCAGCGGCCCTCCTGCGCCGCCGGTCACCTTGTGGAACTGCGCGAAGGCCTGGTTGGCCTGGAACATCGACCCCGCGCCGATGCCGCCGAGCATCGCGCACGCGGCGAACACCGCGGCGAGCGCCTTGCCGAAGCCGCCGAGGCCGCGATAACGCTCGGCGATGCCGCGCGACAGGTAGTACATCGGCCCGCCGGAAATGCTGCCGTCCGGATTCTGCTGCCGGTACTTCACGCCCAGCGTGCACTCGGCGAACTTGGTGCTCATGCCGAGCAGGCCGGCGATGATCATCCAGAACGCAGCGCCCGGGCCGCCCAGCGTGATCGCGACCGCGACGCCGGCGATATTGCCCAGACCCACCGTGCCCGACACCGCCGAGGTCAGCGCCTGGAAGTGCGACACCTCGCCGGGGCTTCCCGAGTCGGCGTAATCGCCGCGCATCAGCCGGAAGCCCTGGGCGAAACCCCGGAAGTTGATGAAGCGGAAGTACAGCGTGCAGACCACGCCGCCGAGGACCAGCCACGCCACGATCAGCGGGATCGCCGTGTCGCCGGGGGCGCAGGCGCCCGACGCCGAGAAGGACAGCCCGTCGCCGACGCAGGCACGCGAGAAGATGGCGCCGCCGACGGCGTTCGCGATCGGTTCGACCAGCCGGTTGATCGCGTCGTCGATGCCGTTCGTGGCCGCGACCGTCGCGGCGCTCCACGCATTCACCACCGCCGGCGCTGCCAGCGCGACCTGCCCGGAATCCAGCATCACCCGCACGCTCCCAGAATCGAAAACACCGAACGGAGGCTAGCAGCCTCTCACGTGAAAAGGGCCTCAGCGCGGGCGAGCAGCTCGTCGCGGGTCTGCGGCTTGCCGACCAGCCAACCCTGCGCGTAGTCGCAGTTCAATCGGCGCAGCACGGCCAGTTCGGCCTCGCTTTCGATGCCCTCGACGACGATCGAGGCCTGCAGCGCCTTCGCCATCGCGACAATGGTTTCGACGATCGCCATCGAACGCCGTTCGATCAGCATGTTCCGCACGAACGCCTGGTCGATCTTGACGGTATCGAAGGGCAGCAGGTGCATCTGGGTCAGGTGCGAGTAGCCGGTGCCGAAGTCGTCGAGCGCCACCTTGACGCCGTGCCCGTGGCACAGCGCGATGAAGCCCTGCATCAGCACCGGGTCCATCGCCTGGCTCTCGGTGATCTCGATCTTGATGCTGCCGCGCGGAAGGCCCGCGGCGTCCACCCGCGCGATCACCCGCTCCAGCAGGCCGGGTTCCCGCAGCTGCCGTGCGCTGACGTTCACCGCCACGAACAGCGGCCGCCCGGCGGCGTCGATGAACTCGCGTGCGGCAGCACAGGCCGTATCGAAAACGTACTCCCCGACCGGCACGATCAGCGAGGTTTCCTCGGCAAGGGCCACGAACTCCGCGGGCGAGATCGGACCGCGCTCCGGGTGGGTCCATCGCACCAAGGCCTCGAAGCCCGCGATGCGGCCCGATGCCACGTCCAGCAGCGGCTGGTAGCGGACGTCCAGGCCACCCTCGCTGAGCGCCGCGCGCAGCTGCGATTCGAGGCGCATCTTCCCGACACCCGCGGCCTCTTCCGCGCCGACCATGGCCGCCCGCCCCGCGCCCGCGCCGGAGCCCCCCACGCCACCCTGCAGCGCGGAGAGCGCACTCCGGTAGCGCTGCAGCGTGCCCTGCAGCAAGGCACGGATGATGGGGTCGGCGTTCTGGATGCGCTCGGCGATCTGCGCACGATCCAGCGCGATCAAGCGGCAGGCGGAAACGGCCGTCGCCGTCGCCGTGCGCGGCGCGTCGTCGATCACGGCCATCTCACCGATGATCGCCCCCGGTCCGAGCAGCGCCAGCACCACCGGACGACCGCGCTGCGTCGCGCGGATTTCGACCTGCCCTTCCTCAAGGATGAAGGCCGTCGTCGGGGCGTCGCCCTCGCGGAACAGGGCCTCGCCCGGCTGCAGCCGCACCTCCGCCGTTGCCATCGTCGCCCGCCTCGTCCCGTCCCGTCCCGCAGGTTTCCCCCCACCCTACAGCGAAAAACGGGGCCGAAGCCCCGTTCTCCGTCACCGATCGACCGGCGGCTGCGCCGTCAGCGGCTGGCGCCGGCCACCTTGAGGATGCGCGGCGTCACGAAAACCAGCAGCTCGGCTTTGTCGGAGTCGCGACCCTTGCTGCGGAACAGGTTGCCGAGACCCGGGATGTCCCCGAGGAACGGCACTTTCGTCAGGTCCTCGCGCTTCTCGAACTCGTAGATGCCGCCCACGACCACGGTCTGCCCGTTGTCGATCAGCACGGCCGTCGTGACTTCGCGCTTGTTGATGCGCGGCACCTCGCCGCCTCCCGGCAGGCTGATGAAGCCGGCGATCTCGTCCTTCTTGACGCCGAGCGTCATGAACACACGATTGTCCTGCGTGATCGTCGGGGTGACCTTCAGCTCAAGCACGGCCTCCTTGAACTGAACCGTCGCCGTCGCCGCGGCGCCAACGCCCTGCACGGTGGTAAAGCCGATTTCCTCACCCTGCTTGATGATCGCCTCGCGCTGATTCGCGGTGATTACTCGCGGGTTGGCGACGATTTCACCGCGGCCCTCCACCTGCAGGGCCTGAAGCTCAACGTCCAGATCCAACTGCTCACCCAGAATGCTGAACGCGATCGCGCTGGCGTTGAGACCGGGGGCATTGAGCGTGCTGTTGAGAATATCGCTGAAGCTCGGCAGGCCGAGCGTCGGCAATGTCGGACGAGTCGGCGTCAAGCCGGCATTGAAGTCCGCCAGCTCCTGGTTGTAGCGCGCCAAGGCCGCGTTGTTCTGGGCCACGGTGTTCAGGAACTGGCGGTTGCTCTCGATGCTGCCCGACGTCACCACGTCGCCATCCGCGCCGCTGACGCCAAAGCGCGCGCCCAAGTTGCGCGCGAAGCTCTCCTGCGCGATCACGATGCGCGCCTCGATCAGAACTTGGTCCACGGGGCGGTCGAGGACTGCGACCAACTGGCGGATCTCCTGGACCTTCTTCGCGGTATCGGCGATCAGCAGCGTATTGGAGCGCGTGTCGAAGCTGACGCTGCCGCGAGGTGACAGAAAGCCGCTTTCCTGGTTCTGCCCACCGGAGCCGCCGCCCTGCGACTGCTTGCTGCCGTCGGTCAGCAGCGTCGCGATTTCCTCGGCGTTCGCGTAGTTGATCGCGATCATCTCGCTGACCAACTGGGACTTGTTCTCGAGATCCATGCGGGCCTGTTCGCGCGCCTGCTCGAACGCCGCGATCTCGGCCTGGGGAGCGACCCAAACGACGTTGCCGTCGCGGCGCTGGTCGAGCGACTTGGCACGAAGCACCACATCAAGCGCCTGGTCCCACGGCACGTTGATGAGGCGAAGCGTCAGGTTGCCCTGCACGGTGTCAGCCGCGACGATGTTCAGGCCGGACTCTTCCGCAACCAGTTGCAGGATGGTGCGCACCGGCACGTCCTGGAAGTTGAAGGTCACCGGCTTGCCGGTATAACGCTGTGCCTGCGTCGCACCACTTGCTTGACCGACCGCCGCGGGAGCAATGCCCTTCGGCGTCACTTCCAGCACATACTCGTTGCCGGTCTGGTAAGCGCTGGTTTCGATCAGGCCTTCCGTCGAGACGACGAGCTGGGTGCCGCCGTTCTTGGACGATGGCTCCAGACGGGTGACGGGCGTCGCGAAGTCCGTGACGTCCAGCCGGCGCTGCTGATCCGCGGGCAGCTGCGCGTTCTCGATGTCGACGAAGAGTCGGTCGCCTTCGCGGCGCAGGTTGGCTTGGGCGCCCTCCTCGTTGAACCGGAGGATCACGCGACCCGAACCGTCGTCGCCACGGCGGAAGTCCACCGCCGAGACGCGGATGCCGGAATCGATCCGCTTCGCCGGATCCGGCGAGGCCACGCCGGCCGACGCCACCGCCGCAGCGGCGCCCGGCTCGAGCGAGAGTACGAGCAGGTTGCCGTTGCTGCGCGTCGTGTAGCCGGCGTTACGGAACAGGTCGACCACTGCGCGGGTGCGCCCGCCGGCCTCGACGACGGAAACCGCCGATGCGGCACCGGAGCCAACCGCCAGGCGACGGGCGTCGAAGCCGTTTTCCGTTTCCGGGAAATCGATGGCGATGCGCGGTGGTACGTCCGTGGTGAACGCATTCACCGCACCGACCGGCTGCTCGAATTCGAAGGTGATGTCGACCTTGCCCCCGGTACCGGCGGCGTAGCGGACGTCCTTCAAGGTGTTGGCCGCAAGGGCCGGGAACGCTGCCGCCCAAAGCAGGCAGGCCGTCACAGCGGCACGGGCCGCGAGTTTCTTCGTGCTCATCTGTGCGCCTTCAGTCGTCGAAATAATCATGCGCGTCCCCATCACTGTTCGTCCAAGGCCAAGCTGGCCTGCCGTTCGAGCCATCCACCTGCACCGTCGGAAACCAGCTCGACGATCTCGATTCGATCGGCGGCGACGGAGACCGCGCGACCGTCGCTCTGCCCCAGGTAATTGTTCACACGGACGCGGTACGTGACCTTGTCCGGAGCCAGCACGAGAGCGACGGTGTTCGCTCCGGTGCCGATCGTGCCGACCATGCGCAGGGCGTCGATCGGGAAGGCCTCGAGGGCTTCCTTCCGACGGTTGGGGTCGGGGCGTGGGCCGGACGCATCGCGACTGCCAACGGGCGCCGAGAACGGGTCACGCAGCGTGTCGGCCGTGTACTCGTAGGGCGGGAACGTGCGAAGAGGCGGTAGCGCGTCCAGCGGCGGCGCCGGCCGTGCCTTCACGTCCGCGACCCACGCTTCAAGCTCGGCCGTGCTGCGGCCACATCCCGTGAGCGCCACGATCGCGAGTGCCAGAAAGGCGCCGCGAGCAAGGAACGTCGTCATCAGTTGCCTCCCTGCGGCGTCGCGGCCGCTGCTGCTGCATTCGCGGCGATTTCGGCTTCATCAAGGTACCGATACGTCTTGATCGTACCCTTGAGGCCAAGCGTGCCCGGCGGCAGCGGAGGTTGGCCCTGCGCAGCGACCTTCGGCGCGAGTGAAATGTCGTGGAAGGTCATGATGACCACGCGCGGCAAGGACGCCACGCCGCTGACGAAACGTCCGAACTGGTGGTACGTGCCGCTCATCTCGAGATTGATGGGCTGTTCGGCGTAGAAGTCCTTCGCAGCTTCCGGTCCGGGCTGGAACAGCTCGTTGTTGATGCCCGTCGCGCGGGCGGTCTGCGAGATATCCACGATCAGGTCCGGCATTTCCGTCTTCGACGGCAGCTGGCGGAGCATTTGCCGCAGCATTTGCTCCATCTGCTCGAGCTGCGCCTTCAGCGGTTCCAGGTTCGACGCCTTGGCCGCGAGGCCCTCGAAAGACGTGCGCAGGGTTCCTTCCTCGGCCTCGAGCGTTTCAAGCGACGTCTGCTTGTCCCGAATGACGAGATACCAGCCGAGCGCCACGACGACGAGAGCCGCCAAGACACAGGCGCCAATTCGGGCTTCCTTCGGCCAACTGCCGGTGTTGTTGAAGTCGAGGCTGTTGAGGTCGCTGAGTTTGAATTTGCTCTTGGCCATGGTCGGCTCCTCAGGGGGACGTGGCCGGGGTAGCGGCGGCAGGGGCGGACGCGGGGCTTGCCGGCGCGTCCGTTGCGGCGCCGGCGGCCTCCTCCTCGGTGACGCTCCGCAACGTGACCTTCATTTCGAAGCCGAACGGCAACGCGCGGTCCTCGGGACGCGGAGCGGCGCCCGCCGAATCACCCGCTTTGATGACATTGAGCTGAGGGTTGTTGATCAGGCCACTGACCTCGAGATTGCGCATGTATGCGCTCACCCGCGACTCCGACTGCGACCGACCGGTCAGCGTCAGCTCCGACCCGGCCTGCTTGATCGTCACGAGCTTCACACCATCCGGGATCGTCCGTACAAGCTCCTCGAACAGGCGGACGTTCTGCGAGCGTGCCGACTGCAGGTCCTCGATGACCTTCTTGCGCTGCAGCAGGCTGGCCTTGCGCGCTTCGAGGCCGTCGATTTCCTTGATCTGCGCCTCGACTTCGGTGATCTGCGCCTTCAGGAAATCGTTGCGGCTGGTCTGTCCCGCGATCTGCTGGTCGTAGTACCAGGAGCCGAGGAAGACCAGCGCCGCGCCGGCCACCAGCGCGCCGCCGAGGGTCGTCACGAAGTCTTTCTGCCGCTGCTTGCGGCGCTCGGCGCGCCAGGGCAGGAGATTGATGCGTGCCATCAGTCGAAGCTCCTCAGGGCCAGGCCGCAGGCGATCATCAGCGAGGGGGCGTCCTGCTGCAGCGCGTGCGCCTGCACGCGCGGGCCGAGGCCCATGTTCGCCAGCGGGTTGGCGACGACCGTCGGGATGCCGAGATGCTCTTCGACCATGCGCTCGACGCCGCTGATCGAGGCGCAGCCACCGGCCAGGACGACCTGGTCGACGCGGTTGAACTCCGAGCCGGCGTAGAAGAACTGCAGCAGCCGGCTGACCTGCTGGACCATCGCTTCCTTGAACGGCTCGAGCACTTCCGGCTCGTAGCTTTCCGGCAGGCCGCCCTGGCGCTTGGCGGCGCCGGCTTCCTCGTAGCTCATGCCGTAGCGCCGCATGATCTCGTCGGTGAGCTGCTTGCCGCCGAAGACCTGCTCGCGCGAGTAGATGCTGCGGCCGTTGCGGACCACGTTCAGCGTGGTCATCGTCGAGCCGATGTCGACGAGCGCGACGATCGCGTCCTTGCCGACGCCGAGCTGATCGGCGACGAGCTTGAAGGCGTTCTCCAGCGCGAAGACCTCGACGTCGACGACCTTCGCCGTCAGCCCGCCGAGCTCGAGGGCCTGCTGGCGCAGCTCGACGTTCTCGGTGCGCGACGCGGCGAGGATGACGTGGACGTTTTCCGGGCTGGACGGCACCGGGCCCAGCACCTCGAAATCGAGGCTGACCTCGTCGATCGGGAACGGGATGTAGTTCGCCGCTTCGAGCTGCACCTGGTCTTCCATCGCGTCGTCGTCGAGATCCGCCGACATGCTGATGACCTTGGTGATCACCGCGGCGCCGGATACGGCCACCGACGCGTGCTTGACCTTGCTGCCGGAGCGGTTGAGCGCGCGCTTGATCGCTTCGCCCACCGCCTCGACTTCAACGATGTTCTTCTCGACCACCGCGTTCGGCGGCAGCGCCTCGACTCCGTAGTGGTCGACCCGGTAACGGTTGCCGACCTGGCTGAGCTGGAGCAGCTTCACCGCGGTCGAGCTGATGTCGATCCCGACCAGCGGAACCCTGGATGGACTGAACAAACCCATCGGTTTCTCCCCTTCCCACGGGCGCTTACGTGAGATTAATGCGCCACAACATTAAAAACAGAAAACTGTGTCAATCGCAACGCCTGCTTAACGCCCACCCCTGCCCGACGCCCGCCAGCCCCCGTCCCAGCAGGGTCATGGCCCCCCGTATACTCCGCGCTCCCTGCTCCGAGACACCCCCTGATGCGCCCTTGGTTGCGCTGGATGCGACGCCTCCTGCTGACCGGCCTGGCCTTCGGCCTGATCGGCGTCCTTGCCGTCGTCGCGGTCATCTGGACCGCCTGGCCGCAGCTGCCCGACGTGCGCGAATTGCGCCAGATCGAGCTGCAGCTGCCGCTGTCGATCCACTCGGCCGACGGCAAGCTGATCGCACTCTATGGTGAGACGCGCCGTTACCCCGCGCCGATCGAGACCATCCCGGACATCGTCAAGCGCGCCTTCCTGGCCGCCGAGGACGCCCGCTTCTACGAGCATGAAGGCCTCGACTTCAACGGCATCTTCCGCGCCGTCTGGCTGATCGTCTCGACCGATCGGGCCCGGGTACCCGGCGGCAGCACGATCACCCAGCAGGTCGCGCGCGACTTCTACCTGAGCAACGAGTACAGCTACATCCGCAAGTTCCGCGAGATGCTGCTGGCCATCAAGATGGAGCAGGAGCTCGGCAAGGACGAGATTCTCGAGCTGTACCTCAACAAGATCTTCTTCGGGAACCGCGCCTACGGCGTGGCCGCCGCGGCCGAGTTCTACTACGGAAAGACGCTCGACCAGCTGACGATCGCCGAGGCGGCGACGCTGGCGGGCATCCCGAAATTCCCGTCGAGCGCCAACCCCATCAGCAACCCGGCGCGCGCGATGGAGCGCCGCAACCACTACGTGCTGCCGCGGATGCTGGAGCTGGGCGTGATCACCCGCGACGAGTACGAGGCGGCGCTGGCCGAGCCGAACAACGCCAGGCCGCACGAGCCGCCGGTGGAGGTCGACGCACCGTACGTCGCGGAAATGGTCCGGCAGGCGATGGAGGAGCGTTTCGGCGCCGATGCGCTGACCGGCGGCTACCGCGTGGTGACCACGCTGAAATCGACCGACCAGAACGCCGCCGTCGCGTCGGTGCGCAACGGCCTGATCGAGTACGACCAGCGCCACGGCTGGCGCGGCGCCGAGGGGCGCATCGAGGATGTCGCCAGCCTCGACGACGACGCCCTGCGCGAGGCGCTGGCGCGGTTCCCGACGATCCCGGACCTGCAGCGTGCCGTGGTGCTGGAAACCGACGTCACGCGCGCCGTGCTGCGCACCGCCAACGAAGCGGCGCTCGAGCTGCCGGCGACCGGGCTGCGCTGGACCGGCCGCACGCCCGCACAGGCGCTGAAGGCCGGCGATGTGGTGCGCTTCCGGCTCGACAAGGACGGCAAGCCGCAGCTGGTGCAGCTGCCGCAGGCGCAGGCCGCGCTGGTGTCGCTGGAGGCCGAAACCGGCGCCCTGCGCGCGCTGGTCGGCGGGTTCAGCTTCTCGCAGAACAAGTTCAACCGCGCCACGCAGGCCCAGCGCCAGCCCGGCTCGAGCTTCAAGCCCTTCGTCTACTCGGCGGCGTTCGAGCGCGGCTACACGCCGGCGACGATCGTGATGGACGCGCCGGTGGTGTTCCGCGACCGCGCCGGCAACGTCTGGCGCCCGCAGAACGACCGCGGCGACTTCGCCGGCCCGATGCGCCTGCGCGAGGCCATGGTGCAGTCGCGGAACCTGGTGTCGGTGCGCCTGCTCGACGCGATCGGCGTGCAGTTCGCGCAGCGCTACATCACCCAGTTCGGCTTCGCACCGGAAAGCCTGCCGGCCAACCTGTCGATGTCGCTCGGCACTTCGTCGCTGACGGTGATGTCGGTGGCGCGCGGCTACGCCGCGTTCGGCAACGGCGGCTATCGCGTGGAGCCCTGGTTCATCGCCCGCGTGGAGGACCGCAACGGCGTCGTCGTGATGGAGCACCACCCCGCCCGCGCCTGCCCGACCTGCGCGGGTCCGGCAGGCGCCGGCAGCCAGCCGACGGTCGTGGACGGCTTCAACTTCGGCGCCGCACCCGCCACGCCCGCGCCCGCGACGGCGAGCGCGCCGACCGCCGACCCGGGGCGCACATCGACCGGTGACGAGCCCACTGACCAGGCCGGGCCGATGGAGCAGGCGACCGCGCCGCGCGCGATCGATCCGCGCACGGCCTTCCTGGTCCGCTCGCTGCTGCTGGACGTCGTCGAACGCGGCACCGGCACGGCCGCGAAGGTCCTCGGCCGCGCCGACATCGGCGGCAAGACCGGCTCGACCAACGACCACCGCGACGCCTGGTTCGCGGGGCTCGGCGGCGATCTGGCGACGACGGTCTGGGTCGGGCGGGATGACTTCACCCCGCTGGGACGTGGCGAGTACGGCGGCCGCGCGGCGCTGCCGATCTGGATCGGCTACATGGGCGCCGCGCTGAAGGACGTGCCCGTGGCCGACCCGCAGCCGCCCGCGGGCCTGCTGACGGTGACGATCAACCCGGCGACCGGCGGCTTGCTTCCGGACGGCACGCCGGGCGGGCGCGTCGACTTCATCAAGGCCGAGGACTACGACCGGATGATGGCGAGCGGCTTCGGCAGCGACGCCGGCGAAGCGGAAGAGCAGGCATTCGACGTGTTCTGACCGGGGCGGACCCGGCGCGAGCGGCGTTGTCGCGCGGCGAGATGACGGTCACGAAACACGCAGCCCCGCGATCGCGGGGCTTCGTCGTTCAGCAGTTCGCGCGGCGCCCGCTCAGCGCTTGTCGAAAGCGACGTAGTCGCGCGGCGTGGCGCCGGTGTAGATCTGCCGCGGGCGGCCGATTTTCGCCTCCGGGTCGACCTGCTGCTCCAGCCAGTGGCTGACCCAGCCCGAGGTGCGCGCCAGCGCGAACATCACGGTGAACATCTCGGTCGGGATGCCCAGCGCCTTGTAGATCAGGCCCGAGTAGAAGTCGACGTTCGGGTAGAGCTTGCGGGCGACGAAGTACTCGTCCTTCAGCGCGGCCTCTTCCAGCTTCATCGCGACCTCGAGCAGCGGGTCGTTGACGCCGAGGTCGGCGAGCACCTTGTGGCACATCTCGCGGATGATCGAGGCGCGCGGGTCGTAGTTCTTGTAGACGCGGTGGCCGAAGCCCATCAGGCGGAAGCCCGAATTCTTGTCCTTGGCCTTCTCGACGGCCTTGGCGACGTCCTCCGGGCGGCCGATCTCTTCCAGCATCGTCAGCACGGCTTCGTTGGCGCCGCCGTGCGCCGGGCCCCACAGCGCGGCGATGCCGGCGGCGACGCAAGCGTAGGGGTTGGCGCCGGTCGAGCCGACCAGGCGGACCGTCGAAGTCGAGGCGTTCTGCTCGTGGTCGGCGTGTAGGATGAAGAGCAGGTCGAGCGCCTTGGCGGCCACCGGCTTGAGCTGCAGCGGCTCGCTCGGCACCTCGAACATCATGTGCAGGAAGCGCGTGGTGTACTCGAGGTTGTTGCGCGGGTAACGGATCGGCCAACCGATCGACTGGCGGTAGCAGGCCGCGGCGATCGTCGGCACTTTCGCGATCAGGCGCACGGCCGCGAGGCGGCGCTGCTCCGGGTCCTCGAGGTCGAGGGTGTCGTGGTAGAAGGCCGACAGCGAGCCGACCATCGCGCACAGCATCGCCATCGGGTGCGCGTCGTGGCGGAAGCCGCCGAGGAAGGTCTTCATCGCCTCGTGCATCATCGTGTGATGCGTGACTTCGTGCTCGAAGCCGTCGAACTGCTGGCGGTTCGGCAGCTCGCCGTGCATCAGCAGGTAGGCCACTTCGAGGAAGCTCGAATGCTTGGCGAGCTGCTCGATCGGGTAGCCGCGGTACAGCAGCACGCCCTCGTCGCCGTCGATGTAGGTCACCGAGCTGCGGCAGCTGGCGGTCGCCATGAAGCCGGGGTCGTAGGTGAAGTGGCCGGTTTCCTTGGCGAGCTTGCCGACATCGACGCAGGGCGCGCCGAGGCTGCCGCGATGGACGGGCAGGGACACGGCTTTGTCGCCGACGTTGAGGGACACGGATTCGGACACGTTCGCACTCCTTGGGACGAGGCGCGTGCCGGAGGGCGGCGCGCCGCTTCGAAGACGGATTGGACGCGGCGCGTCCGGTCTTCACAAGTATCGCATAGGGCCCGGAGACGGTGTGCGGAGCACGCGAAGGCGCGACGACCCCTGCGTTGAAAAACGTCAACGCCGGAAACGACGAAGGCCGGCATTGGCCGGCCCTCGATGCAAAGCGCCCGCGCCGTGCGCGGAACGCGGCTTACTTGCCGTAGCGCTTGCGGAAGCGGTCGACGCGGCCGGCGGTGTCGAGGATCTGCTTGCTCTTGCCCGTGTAGAACGGGTGCGAAGCGGACGACACTTCGATCTTGATCAGCGGGTAGGTTTCGCCATCTTCCCACTTGATCGTCTCCTTCGAGCCGAGCGTCGAGCGGGTGAGGAACGCGAAGTTCGAGGTCACGTCCTGGAACACGACCGGCTGGTAGTTCGGGTGGATGCCATCTTTCATAGCGGGTCCCAGAGGCGTCGAAACGAGGAAAGGGCGGGAGTATAACCACCGGCCGCCAGACGGGGCAAGTCGCACGGGGTTGGCGTTCAGGGGCTGGCGGGACGTCGCGGGCGCGCCAGCGCTCAGGCCAGCGCCAGACGCAGCCAGTGGCGGAAGCGTGCCGGGTCGAGACCGACGAGGATGCGGGCCTTCGCCGGGCGGCCGGAGCGGTCGACCCAGTCGACGATCGTCGCGCCACGGGCGAATCGCCCGCCGGTTTCGACCTCGAGGGCGTGCCGGACCCAGCCGGTAGCCGCCTCGGGCTCGAGGGCCGCGGCCATCGCCAGACCGTCGGCGGAATGCCAGTGCGTGCCGCGCCGGCCTTCCGACCATTCGCGCGTGCGCCGCGAAATCGCGCGATAGAACGCGGCTTTCGGCGCCGGCTCGGCGAGCCACTGTTCGACCTCCGTGTGCGGCAGGCCGTGGCGCAGCACGGCCTCCCAGTCGACGAGGTCGAAGGTGTCGAAGGCCTCGAAGGCGACGTGCGCGGCTTCGGGGTCGAAGGCGATGTTGAACTCGGCGCTGACCGAGGTGTTGCCCTGCCCCGTCACCGCGCCGCCCATGACGACCAGTCGGGCAATGCGCGAGGGCAGCGTGGGGTCGAGGCGCAGGGCCAGCGCCAGGTTCGTCAGCGGGCCGAGGCAGACCAGCAGCAGGCCGGGATGCGAGTGGCTGAGGCGGATCATGGCCAGCGCCGCGTGCTCGGATTCGGCCTTGCGCGTCGGTGGCAGGTAGCCGGTGTCGCCGAAGCCGTCGCGGCCGTGCACGTAGGCAGCGTCCTCGGCCGGGAACACCAGCGGCACCGCACAGCCAGGAAACACCGGCACGTCGACGCTGGCGACTTCGCAGAGCTTCAGCGCGTTGCGCACGGTGTGGTCGAGGCCGACGTTGCCGGCGGTGACCGTCAGGCCCAGCACGTCATGGGCGGGGCTGGCGAACGCCATCAGCAGGGCCCAGGCATCGTCCACGCCGGGGTCGGTGTCGATCAGAAGGGGAACGCGGTTTGACGAAGGCATCGGCGGGGCGTTCGAGGCGTTGGGCGGCGGCCCGGCAGTGTGCCTCGCAGCAACGCGCCATGCGACGCCGTCGTGCCCCTCAGGCCGAGGCGTAGCGGGCCGCGCTGCCCACCCAGCGCGCGATGACCGCTTCCGCAATCTCTGGCGATTCGCCGAGCAACTGTTCGGCAAGTGCCGCCACCTGCGGCAGCAGCCGCGCGTCGCGGGCGAGATCGGCGATGCGGAAGGCGGCGAGACCGGTCTGCCGCGTGCCGAGCAGCTCGCCGGGGCCGCGCAGCTCGAGGTCCTTCTCGGCGATGACGAAGCCGTCGTTGCTGCGACGCATGACCTCGAGGCGTTCGCGCGCGATCACGCCAAGCGGGGACTGGTAGAGCAGCACGCAGCTCGATGCCGCGCTGCCGCGCCCCACGCGGCCGCGGAGCTGGTGCAGCTGCGCGAGGCCGAGGCGCTCGGCGTTCTCGATCACCATCAGGCTGGCGTTGGGCACGTCGACGCCGACTTCGATGACGGTGGTTGCCACCAGGAGCTGGAGGGCGCCGGCCTTGAACTGACGCATCGTCTCCTGCTTCTCGGCGGGCTTCATGCGCCCGTGCAGCAGGGCGACGCGCAGCTCCGGCAGCGCTTCGGAGAGCTGCTCGAAGGTCGTTTGCGCGGCCTGGGCCTCGATTTCCTCGCTGTCCTCGATCAACGGGCAGACCCAGTAGGCCTGCCTGCCTTCCGCGCAGGCCTTGCGCACGCGCTCGACGAGTTCCGGGCGGCGCTCGGCGGCCACCGCGACGGTCGTGACCGGCGTGCGGCCGGGCGGGAGTTCATCGATCACCGACAGATCGAGATCGGCATAGGCCGTCATCGCCAGCGTGCGCGGGATCGGCGTTGCGGTCATCACGAGCTGGTGCGGCACGCGCTCGCCTTCCAGGCCTTTGTCGCGGAGTGCCAGGCGCTGATGCACGCCGAAGCGGTGCTGCTCGTCGACGATGACGAGGCCAAGCGTCGCGAAGGCCACACCGCCCTGCATCAGCGCGTGCGTGCCCACCACGACTTGCGCCGTGCCATCAGCAATCGCCGCCAGCGATTCGCGCCGCGCCTTGCCGGTGACCTTGCCGGCCAGCCAGGTCACCGCAACGCCGTGTGGTTCGAACCAGCGCTGGAAATTCTGCAGATGCTGCTCGGCGAGCAACTCCGTCGGGGCCATCAGCGCGACCTGGCGGCCCGCGGCCACCGCCTGCATCGCCGCCAGCGCGGCCACCACCGTCTTGCCGCTGCCCACGTCGCCCTGCACGAGGCGCAGCATCGGCGCCGGCTGCGCGAGATCGCGCTCGACTTCTGACAACACGCGCTGCTGCGCGCCGGTCAGCGCGAAAGGCAGCGTGCCGCGCAGGGCATCGACCGCGTTGCGTGCGGGAGGCAGCCGATGCGCGCCGTGCTCGCGAAGCGCGATGCGCTGGCGGCGCAAGCTCAAGCCGTGCGCGAGCAGTTCCTCGAAGGCCAGACGCTGCTGGGCGGGATGGGTGCCGGACATCAGCGCGCCGACGTCGGCGTCCGCCGGCGGCCGATGCACGGTGAGCAGGGCTTCGCGCAGGCGGGGCAGCGCGAGGCCGGACCACGCCGCGAGCGGCACGAGTTCCAGCATTTCGGACGGGGGCAGCTGAGCGAGTGCCAGGCGCACCAGCTTCGCGATCGAGCCGGGCCCGAGGCCTTCGACGAGCGGATAGACCGGATCGAGCCGATCGCTCAGATCCGCGCCTTCGTCGTCACCGAGCACGCGGTAGCTCGGGTGGATGATTTCCCAGCCGCCCTGCCCTGGCCGCACCTCGCCGAACACGCGCACGCGTCGGCCGGTCTGGAACGCCTGCACCTGCTGGCTGCGGAAGTGGAAGAAGCGAAGCTGCAGCAGCGCGCCGCTGTCGTCGGCCAGCGTCACCTTCAGCATCGGACGGCCGCGGAACAGCCGCTCGACGTGACGCACCCGGCCTTCGGCCTGCAGCGCCGGGCCGGGTTTGAGCTCGATGATCGGCGTCAGCCGCGTGCGGTCTTCATAGCGCAGCGGCAGCAGGAACCACAGGTCCTGCAGCGTCGCGATGCCGCGCTCGGCCAGCTTCGCGGCCACTGCCGGGCCGACGCCCAGCAGCCGCGTCACCGGGGCGTCGCCTCCTGCCAGCGCGGGCGCCGGCACGGCCGTCCGCGGCATGGCTCAGTCGAGGATCAGGATGCCGTCGACTTCGACTTCCGCGCCCTTCGGCAGGCCCGCGACCTGGATCGTCGAGCGCGCCGGATACGGCGCCTGGAAGTACTCGGCCATCACCGCGTTGACGGTGGCGAAGTGCGAAAGATCGGTGAGGTAGATGCCGATGCGGACGAGGCGGTCGAGATCACCGCCGGCGGCCTGGCAGACCGCGCGCAGGTTGTCGAAGACGCGGCGCGTCTGCACCGCGATGTCGCCGCCCACGAGCTCCATCGTTTTCGGATCGAGCGGGATCTGGCCCGACAGGTACACCGTGTTGCCGCTGCGCACGGCCTGCGAGTACGGACCGATGGCGGCGGGGGCGTTCGGGCTGGTGATCGGCGTGCGGGACATGCGGCGGCTCGTCGTGTCGGAAGGCCGCCAGTGTAGGCGCGCCGGGCAGGCGCGCACAGGGCCGGGCGCTACAGCCGCCGCACGACGTGCACGACCTGTAGTCGACGCACGCGGCGCATCACCTCGGCGAGGTGCTCGACGTCGCGCACCTCGATGCCGAATTCCATGATCGACAGGTTGACGTCGCGCTCGCGGTACTCGACGGAGTCGATGTTGGAATCGCTCTCGGCAATGGCGGCCGCGACCTGCGCCAGCGCGCCGGGCCGGTTGTCGACCTCGACGCGCACGGCCACGAGGAAGTCGCCCTTGACGTCGCGGTCCCAATCCATCACCAGGCAGCGCTCCGGCGTGCGAGCGAAGGCCTCGACGTTCGGGCAGTCGCGGCGGTGCACGACGATGCCCTTGCCGGCCGACAGGTAGCCCATGATCGCGTCACCGGGCAGCGGGTGGCAGCAGGTGGCGAAGGTCAGCACGCCGCGCTCGCTGCCGTTGATCAGCAGGCGTTCGGCCGACGCCGGCGCCGACGCACCGGACTTCGTGGCCACCAGCGCCTGCGCCACCTGCGCCGGCATGCGGTTGCCCAGCGCGATGTCGGCCAGCAGGGCCTCGAGGCGCGGGTAGCGGTGCTCCGCGAGGTACTTCTCGATGCGCTTGCCGGAGACGCGCTCGAGCGAGCTTTCGAGGCCTTCCAGCGCGCGGTCGAGCATGCGGTGTCCAAGGCTGACGGCATCCTCGTGCTGCAGCTTCTTCAGGTTCGAGCGGATCGCGGTGCGCGCCTTCGAGGTGACGACGAATTCCAGCCACTGCGGGCGCGGCGCCGCCGACGGCGCGGTGACGATCTCGACGTTCTGGCCGGAATTCAGCCGGGTGTGCAGCGGCACCAGCTTCTTGTCGACACGCGCGGTGACGGCGCGGTCGCCGATGCTGGTGTGCACCGCGTAGGCGAAGTCGAGCGCCGTGGCATTTCGCGGCAGGGCGAGGATGTCGCCCTTCGGCGTGAACAGGTACACCTCGGCAGGGAACAGGTCGACCTTGACGTTCTCGACGAACTCCAGCGAACTCGAGGTCACTGACTGCTCGCTGTTCATCAGGCCGCGGATCCAGTCCTGCGCGCGCGCCTGCGCACTGCTCGCACCCGCGCCGGTGTTCGCCTTGTAGGCCCAGTGCGCCGCGATGCCGCGCTCGGCGATCAGGTCCATCTCCTCGGTGCGGATCTGCACCTCGATCGGCGAGCCGTGCGTACTGAACAGCACCGTGTGCAGGCTCTGGTAGCCGTTCGCTTTCGGGATGGCGATGAAGTCGCGGAAGCGCGCCTCCAGCGGCTTGTACAGCGCGTGCACCGCGCCCAGCGCGTGGTAACACTGCATCACCTTCTGCACCACGACGCGGAAGCCGAACACGTCCAGCACCTGCTCCAGCGTCTTGTGCTCGCTGCGCATCTTCGAATAGATGCTCCACGGCGATTTCACCCGGCCAACGATTCGGAACGGCAGGCCTTCGAGCGAAAGGCGCTGCGCGATCTTCGCCTCGATGGTGGTCATCGCCTCGCGGCGCATCACCGGCTGGCTGGCCAAGCGCTTGGCGATGACGGCGTAGCGTCGGGGATGCAGGGCCTTGAAGCCGAGGTCCTGCAGCTCGGCCTTGAACTTGTTCATGCCGAGCCGTTGTGCGATCGGCGCGTAGATCTCCAGCGTCTCGCGGGCGATGCGGCGACGCGATTCATCGGCCATCGAATCCAGCGTGCGCATGTTGTGCAGGCGGTCGGACAGCTTGATCAGGATGACGCGCAGGTCGGTCGCCATCGCCAGCATCATCTTGCGGAAGCTCTCGGCGGCGGCTTCCTGGCGGCTGGCGAAACGGATCTTGTCGAGCTTGGTCACCGCATCGACGAGGGCCGCGACCGGCTCACCGAACTCGGCGACGATCTCGGTGCGCGGCAGCGGCGTGTCCTCCAGCGTGTCGTGCAGGATGGCGGCACACAGCGTCTCCCAGTCGACGCGCAGCTCGGCGAGGATGCCGGCCACCGCGACGGGGTGGGTGATGTAGGCCTCGCCGCTCTTGCGCACCTGCCCGTCGTGGGCATGCGCGCCCATCACGTAGGCCGCGCGCACCTTCGCGATCTGCTCGGGCGGGAGGTAGTCGGCGAGTTTCGCGGCCAGCGCGTCGACCTGCTCCGGACAGGGATCCGGCGCGGTCGGGGCGGCTTGTGCGGGCGCGGCGCTGGCACTCATGCATCGAATGTAAGGGCGGGGCTCCGGCCCGGCAACCGAAGGCAGGAACGAAGAAGGCCCGCGCGGGGCGGGCCTTCGGGGCGGTTCGGCTCAAGCGGCAGCGGGCCGCCGTGACGGGCGCCGAGCGATCAGTCGTCGCCGCCCTTCATGTCGTCATCCACCACTTCGGCCGCGGCCCACTCGAGGGCTTCACGCTCCCGGCGCTCGCGCTCGGCCTTCTCGACCTGCTCGATCAGCGCGTCGTCGATCTGGCGCGCGGCGATCTCGCGCAGGGCCAGCACCGTCGGCTTGTCCTCATGCTCGCTGTTGTCGAGCGTCGGCTCGGCGCCCTTGGCCAACTGGCGGGCGCGCTTCGAGGCCATGACGACCAGCTCGAAGCGGTTGTTCACGACGTCCAGGCAATCTTCAACGGTGATGCGGGCCATGCGGTACTCCGGCGCGGCGGGCCGACGGGCCTGCCTTCAAAGACCGCGCAGGATAGCGGGCGAGGCGGGCGCCGGCAAGGAAAACCCCGGCCAACGGCTGAATGAGCGCAAGGGAAAGGCTTTTGGATCAGCCACTTGCGAGATCAGGGCGGCGCCTCAGACGGCGCGGCTCAACGGCCCGCCATCAGCCCAGCGAACAGCGCCGCCTGCCTGCGGGCCTGTGCCGCTTGGCGCAGCCGATGGGCGATAAAGATCGAGCGCAGTTCGTTCGCTGCCGTGTCGAAGTGCTCGTTGACGATCCAGTAGTCGAACTCGGGCGCGTGCGACATCTCCTCCTGCGCCGCGGCGAGCCGCTGGGCGATCACGGCCTCGCTGTCCTGCCCGCGATTGCGCATGCGCGTCTCGAGCGTGTCGGTCGACGGCGGCAGGATGAACACGCTGACCGCGTCGGGGATCTTGTCGCGCACCTGGCGCGCGCCCTGCCAGTCGATCTCGAGCAGCACATCCTTGCCGGCGGCCAGCTGCGGCTCGACCGACTGCCGCGCCGTGCCTTTGTAGTCGCCGTGCACGAGCGCGTACTCGAAGAAATCGCCGGCGGCGATCATCCGCTCGAACTCGGCCTTGTCGACGAAGTGGTAGTGCTGCGCGTGGCGCTCGCCGGGCCGCGGCGCGCGCGAGGTGTAGCTGATCGACAGCGCGATGCCGGGCTCGCGGGCCAGCACGGCGTTGACGAGGCTGGACTTGCCGGCGCCGGACGGCGCGGCGACCACGAACAGCGTGCCGCGTTCGACGAGGGCATGGGGCGAAGGCATTCGGTCGGCTTCCGTCGTCACTCGATGTTCTGCACTTGCTCGCGGATCTGCTCGATCAGCACCTTCAGCTCGACGGACGCCTGGGTCAAGCGCGCGTCGACGGCCTTCGAGCCGAGGGTATTCGCCTCGCGGTTGAACTCCTGCAGCAGGAAATCCAGCCGACGGCCGACGGCTTCGCCGCGCTTCATCGCGTGGCGCGCCTCGACCACGTGGGTGGCGAGGCGGTCGAGCTCCTCGTCGACATCCGCACGCTGCAGCAGCAGCACCAGCTCCTGTTCGAGGCGGGCCGGGTCGACTTCGACCTTCAGTTCACCGAAGCGGGTCTCGATGCGCTGGCGGATCGCGCTGCGCAGCTCCGGCAGCACGCCGCGCACGGTGGCGATGATCGCTTCGATGGCCTTCAGCCGCTCCTCGATCAGCGCGGCGAGCGCCTTGCCCTCGCGCTCGCGGTGGGCGAGGAAGTCGGCCAGCAGCGCGTCGGCGAGCGAGGCGGCTTCAGCGCGCAGTGCGTCCATGTCGGTGCCGGCATCGGCGAGCACGCCGGGGAAGGCGAGCAGGTCGGTGAAGCTGGTCTCCAGCGTGGTGAAGCGCTCGGCGAAAGTGGCGTGCAGTTCGGTGAGCTGCTGCAGCCGCGCCTCGTTGACGGCGAGCGGCCGCAGGGCGTCGCCGCTGCTGCGCAGTCGCAGGCCGAGATCGAGTTTGCCGCGGGAGATCTTCGCGGCGACCTTCTCGCGCAGCATCGGCTCCAGCGCGCGCAGCTCGTCGGGCAGGCGCAGCGAGAGTTCGAGGTAGCGATGGTTGACCGCGCGCAGCTCGATGGCGAGCGTGCCGGCGGCGGTGGCGCGTTCCACCGCGGCGAAGGCGGTCATGCTGCGGATCATTCGGGCACTCGCGCGGCGGGCGGCAGGGACGCGGATGGTAAACTCCGCGTCCTTTCGCGACCACCGGCCCGATCCATGACCGTCATCACCCGCCCCAGTGGCCGCCTTCACGACCAGATGCGCGACGTTCGCATCGAGCGTCGCTACACCAAGCACGCCGAAGGCTCGGTGCTGGTGAGCTTCGGCGACACCAAGGTGCTGTGCACTGCGAGCGTCGAGGAGCGCGTGCCGGGCTTCCTGCGCGGCAAGGGCGAGGGCTGGATCACCGCCGAGTACGGCATGCTGCCGCGCTCCACGAACTCCCGTATGGGTCGCGAAGCGGCGCAGGGCAAGCAGGGTGGGCGAACGCTCGAGATCCAGCGCCTGATCGGCCGGAGCCTGCGCGCCTGCGTCGATCGCAACGCGCTAGGCGAACGCACCGTCACGCTCGACTGCGACGTGCTGCAGGCCGACGGCGGCACGCGGACGGCAGCGATCACCGGCGCGTATGTGGCGCTGGTCGATGCCGTGTCGACGCTGAAAACCTCGCGCCCGCCGATCCTCGGCGCGGTGGCCGCGGTGTCGGTGGGCATCTACCGCGGCGTGCCCGTGCTCGACCTCGACTACGCCGAGGACAGCGACTGCGACACCGACATGAACGTGGTGATGAACGACGGCGGCGGCTTCATCGAGGTGCAGGGCACGGCCGAGGGCCACGCCTTCCGCCGAGAAGAGATGGACGCGATGCTGGCACTCGCGGAGAAGGGCGTCGCCGAGCTGGTGGCCGCGCAGCGCGCGGCGCTGGCCGGATGAGCACGCACGAATGAACCGCCACCTCGCGCTGTTCTCGCTGGTCGTCGACGACTACGACGCGGCGATCCGCCACTACGTCGATGACCTCGGCTTCGCGCTGGTAAAAGACGAGGAGCTCGGTGGCGGCAAACGCTGGGTGGAAGTGGCGCCCTCGCCCACCTCGCAGTGCCGCGTGCTGCTCGCGAAGGCAGCGACCGAAGCTCAGCGTGCGCGCATCGGCGACCAGACCGGCGGCCGCGTGGGCTTCTTCCTGCATACCGACGACTTCGACCGCGACTTCGCGACGATGAGCGCGCGCGGGGTGCGCTTCGCGGAAGCCCCACGTGAAGAGGCCTACGGAAAAGTCGTCGTGTTCGTCGACCGCTACGGCAACCGCTGGGATCTGATCGAGCCGGCGAAGGTCGAACCGCGCGCATGAAGGTCGTTCTGGCCAGCGGCAACCCGGGCAAGCTCGCCGAGCTCGGCGATCTGCTGGGCGGCGCCGGGCTCGAGCTCGTGCCACAGGGCGCGCTGGGCATCGCCGATCCGGTCGAGGACGGCCACACCTTCGTCGAAAACGCGCTGATCAAGGCGCGGAACGCTTCACGGCTTTCCGGCCTGCCGGCGCTGGCCGACGACTCCGGCCTTATCGTCGATGCGCTGGGCGGCGCGCCGGGCCTGATCAGCGCGCACTACGCCGGCGTGCACGGCGACGCGGCCGGCAACATCGCGAAGCTGCTGGGTGAGCTGCGCGGCGTGCCGACGCAACGCCGCAGCGCGCGCTTCTACTGCTGCCTCGTGCTGCTGCGCCATGCCGAAGACCCGCAGCCGCTGATCGCCGAAGGCGAGTGGCCGGGCCGGGTTCTCGATGCGCCGCGCGGTGACGGTGGCTTCGGTTACGACCCGGTGTTTTTCGATCCCGCCACAAACCTCGGTGCCGGCGAAATGCCGCCGGAGCAGAAGAACCCCATCAGCCATCGCGGTCGCGCGCTCGCCGCGCTGAAGGCGCGGCTGGCGGAGTGGATCGCGCGCGGCGCCGCGGTGGGCTGAGCAATGCTTCCGGCGGCCGGTGCGCACACCCACGATGGATCCTGCGCGGCCGGCTGCGATCACGACGCCGCGCCCGCGCTGATCCCGGGGCCGCTCGCGCTGTACATCCACATCCCGTGGTGCGTGCGGAAGTGCCCGTACTGCGACTTCAATTCGCACCAGCGGCCCAGCGAGCTGCCGGTGGCCGACTACGTCGCGGCGCTCGTGCGCGACCTCGAGTTCGACCTGCCGAACGTCTGGGGCCGCACCGTGCACAGCGTGTTCTTCGGTGGCGGCACGCCGAGCCTATTCCCCGCCGCGGCGATCAACGACATCCTCGCGGCCTGCAGCGCGCGATTGCGCTTCGCGCCGGGCGCGGAAGTGACGCTGGAGTGCAACCCCGGTACCGCGGAGTTCGACCGCTTCGAGGGCTACCGCGCCGCCGGCGTGAACCGCCTGAGCTTCGGCGTGCAGAGCTTCGACGACGGCTGCCTGCGCGCTCTCGGCCGCATCCACGACAGCGGGGAGGCCGAGCGCGCGGTGAAGCTCGCGCAGGACGCCGGGCTGACGAATCTCAACATCGATCTGATGTACGCGCTGCCGGAGCAGACGATGGCGATGGCGCTGCACGATGTGGAGCGCGCCGTCGCGCTGCAGCCGGCGCACCTCTCGCACTACCACCTGACGATGGAGCCGAACACCGTCTTCGCGGCGCGGCCGCCGCAGGGCCTGCCGGACGAGGACGACGCGTGGGCGATGCAGGAGGCCTGCCAGCAGCGCATCGGCGACGCGGGCTTCGCGCACTACGAGATCTCGGCCTACGCGAAGCCCGGCCGGCAGTGCCAGCACAACCTCGCCTACTGGACCTACGCCGACTACCTCGGCATCGGCGCGGGCGCGCACGGCAAGATCAGCTTCGGGTTCGATGGCCGCGTCCTGCGGCGCTGGAAGAAGAAGAACCCGCGCGAGTACCTCGCGGCCCTCGCCCCCGGCGCGCCGGACGGCGCGCACGTGGGCGGCGACGAGGACGTGCTGCTGCCGGCGCGCCCGTTCGACTACATGCTGAACCGCCTGCGCCTGCATGCGCCATTCGCGCTCAGCGACTTCGAGCAGGCGACGGGCGTGTCGCGCGCAGCGATCGTCAGCGAACTCGCGCAGGCCGAAGACCGCGGCTGGCTGCAGGGCAACGGCGAGGTTTACGCACTCACCGCGCAGGGCCGGAACTTCAACAACGACCTCGTCAGCCTGTTCCTCAAGGACTGAGCGCGCCGCTCAGAATCGCACCGGCGCTGCGTACGGCACGGCGATGCGCAGGGCCTCGTCGCGATCAATGCCGCCAACGAGGTGATGCAGCGCGCGGATCACGCCGGCGTGGGTGAACCACAGCGTGGGCTCGGCGTGTTCGCGCAGGGCCTCGGCCACGCGCGCTTCGAGGTCGAGGTAGCGCTCGCCGTCGGGCATGCGGAAGCCCGCGGGATCGGCGGCCCAGGCGTCCAGCGCGGCGCGGTCGATCCCGCTCCACGGCTGCGACTCCCACTGGCCGAAATGCAGCTCCGCCAGACGCGCGTCAACGCGAACCTCGCGCACGCTGTGCCGCGCCTTTGCCAGCGGCCACGGCGAGGCCGGCACACCGCGCGCCGGCGCGACCTCGATGCAGAAAGCGCGCGCGGTCGCCTCGGCCAACTGTCGCGCGCGGGTGAGCGGGCTGCTGACGATCGGCCAGTCCGGCACGGCGACGCGCAGCCTTCGCGCCGCATCGCTGACCTCGCGCGGATGCACGTCGAGGTCGCTGCGGCCGTAGCACACGCCTTGGCCTCCGATGACCGGCGTGTGGCGGATCGCGATCAGCGGGATGCGCGTCAACGCGGCGCGCTCACGGTCCCACGGCCAGCGATGCCGCGAGCGGCAGCGCGGCGACGACGCCCAGCAGCGCCGCCGCCTCGCCAAGCTGTTCCGCGCAGCCCAGCGCATCGCCGGTGAAGCCGCCGAGCCGGCGCCGGTACCAGCGAGCGCAGAACGCGTGCACGGCGAGCACGCCGAGCGCGGCAGCGGCCCACAGCGGCCACGTCGGCGGACGCCACGCCGACAGCGCCGCGAGCGGCAGCGCTGCGGTCACGAGCGCGACGGAGAGGCTGCCCGCACCCAGCGCCACGGCCAGCGGCTTGCTCTTGCCGTCCTCGTCGCGCACGTAGTGGAGCCGCGCCATCAGCGCGGTCGCCCCGCCGCGGGCCAGCGCATGCGCCGCGAACAGCGCCGGCACCGCCACGGCCAGCGGCAGCGCGGCGAGTGCCACCCAGCGCAGGCCGGTCACGACGACCAGCGCCAGCGCGCCGTACGAGCCGATGCGCGAGTCCTTCATGATCGCGAGCGCCTTCGCGCGATCGACGTGGCCGCCCAAGGCGTCGAAGGTGTCGGCCAAGCCGTCTTCGTGGAACGCACCGGTGACGACGGCGCCGGCCGCCAGCGCGAGCCCGGCCGCGATCGGCACCGGCAGCACCTGCGCTGCCCCCCACATCACCGCCGCGCTGATCGCGCCGACGACGAGGCCGACGGCGGGAAACCACTTCGCCGCATCGTTCAGCCACTCCGGACGAAAGCCCTCGAACTGCGGCGTCGGCAGCCGGGTGAAGAACTGCAGCGCCAGCCAGAACGCGCGCCACTCGCGGCGCAGCGCGCCGACCCGGTGCGCGACCTCATCGGAGGACGGTGGTTGGCCTGTGGCGCTCACGCCCGGTCCGACACGCCGGCACTGTCGAAGGTGGCCATCTCGCCCAGCAGCGCGCAGGCCGCGCTCAGCAGCGGCAGCGCCAGCACCGCGCCGCTGCCCTCGCCCAGCCGCATGCCGAGCGACAGCAGCGGCTCGGCGCCAAGCTGCTGCAGCCAGCGCGCGTGCGGCGCCTCCGCCGAGGCGTGCGCGAAAACGAGGAAGGGCCGCAGCGTCGGGTCGAGCGCCAGGGCGATCGCCGCCGCCGCGGTCGCGATGAAGCCGTCCACGATGACCACAGCGCGCACCGAGGCTGCGCCCAGCGCCGCGCCGGCCATCATCGCGATCTCGAAGCCACCGACCGCCGCGAGCGCGCGCAGCGCGGCGTCGCGATCGACGATCGCGGCGCGAGGTTCGTCGATGCCGGCGGGAGCGGGCATCCGCAGCCCGTTGGCCCCCAGCGCGCGATCGACCACCGCGGCCTTGCGCGCCACGCCGGCGTCGTCGAGGCCGGTGCCGCGGCCGACGCACTGTTCCGCAGGCCAACCGGTCAGCGCCGCCATGATCGCGGCCGCGCTGGTGGTGTTGCCGATGCCCATTTCGCCGAGCACGAGCGCCGCCTGCGGCGGCAGCTCGCGGCCGATCGCCACGCCCGCAGCCAACGCCGCATCGCGCGCGGCGTCGGACATCGCCGGCCCTTGCACGAAATTCCCGGTGCCGCTCGCGATCTTGCGATCCAGCAGCTGCGGATGGGCAGCCAGCGACGCGGCCACGCCGGCATCCACCACGGCCAGCGCGGCGTCGAACTGCTGCGCGAGCACGCTGATCGCCGCCCCGCCCGCGAGGAAGTTCGCGACCATCTGGGCAGTGACGGCCTGCGGGTACGGCGACACGCCCTCGGCGACGACGCCGTGGTCGGCCGCGAAGACGCGCACGTGGGCCTGCGCGACGCGCGGGTCGGCGCGGTCCTGCACCAGCGCCATCTGCAGCGCCAGCGCTTCGAGCCGGCCCAGCGAACCCGGCGGCTTGGTCTTGCGATCCCAAGCGGCGCGCACGCGCCGGGCGAGATCGCCGTCGGCATCGACAGCAGGCAGCGCGGGAAAGTCGAGTGCCAGCATGGCGGAGACGTCGACGGTCGGGGCGGAATCGGCAGGCATCAATGGCTTCACGAGGCGCAGGAACGGGCGCGCAGTATCGTCGCCGTCGGAGGTTTTGCCCATGCTGCGTTCGCGCTCTATCGATTGCCCCTACTGCGGCGAGCCCATCGAGGTCGAGATCGAATCGACCGACGAGGCGCAGCGCTACATCGAGGACTGCCAGGTCTGCTGCCGGCCGATCGAATTCGAGCTGCGCCCCGGCGCGCGCGGTGGCCGACTGCGGGTGTTCCACGACGACGAGTAGACGGACGCCTTCACAAACCCGCTACACTCCGCGGCGCTGAAGGTGTTCGGGAAGCCGGTGTGAATCCGGCACTGCCCCCGCAACGGTAATCCGCTGCCAACCTGCCAGATCGCCACTGGGGCTCGCCTTGGGAAGGCGGCAGGCCGCGATGCACTTGCATCGCAAGCGGAGAGTCCGGAGACCGGCCTTCAGACCGGCGACGCGCGTTCATCCGCGCGCGTCTTCCGGTCATGGCGCGCTGCGGTGGGCAGCGAGGCGTGGGTCCGGCCTCGCTCGCGCGCGGCCGCTCGACGTCCTTGCGTTCCCGCTCGCGCTACCCGCGGGTGTGCGTTGAACCAAAGGACTTCCATGAACCGTTCTCCCCTCGCCGCCGGTCTCGCGCTGGCGCTCGTCGCTCCCCACGTCGTTTCCGCGCCGGCGTCGCCGGCCGGAGTGCAAGGCGCGGCCGAAACCCTCGACGCCGTCATCGTGACCGCCACGCGTTCACCGACGCCGATCGCCGCCGGCCTCGCCGCCACGACCGTGCTGGACCGCGTGGCCATCGAGCAGGCCCAGGCCCCCGACCTGATCGATCTGTTGGCCCGCCAGGCCGGCGTCGACGTCTCGCGCACCGGCGGGCCGGGCGCGCTGTCGACGCTGTTCCTGCGCGGCGGCAACTCGAACCACACGCTCGTGCTGATCGACGGCGTGCGCGTGAACTCGGTGCAGCAGGGCCAGTACGACTTCAGCAGCCTGCCGCTCGATCGCATCGAACGCATCGAGATCGTGCGCGGCCCGCGCGCGGCGCTGTGGGGCTCGGACGCGATCGGCGGCGTCATCCAGATCTTCACCCGCGATCCGGGCCAGCGCGGCGCGCAAGGGCGCGTTGGCAGCTTCGAGCGCCGCGAGGCCGCCGCCCAGTGGGGCGTCTCCGGCGAGCGCGGCAGCGTCGGCATCGGCGGCGGCGTGCAGGACATCGAGGGCTACAACGCGAGTACGCCGTCAAGCTTCGGCTTCGACCCCGACCGCGACGGCTTCCGCAACCGCCACTGGAGCCTCGGCGCGCGCGCGCCGCTCGGTACGCAGGCGCTCGGCTTGAACCTGCTGTCCACGGTCGCCGACATCGAGTTCGACCGCGGGCTGACGCAGTCGCATTCGACCAGCGGCGGCGCGACGCTCGGCGGCCCGCTGGCCGCGCGCTGGTCGCACAGCGTGGCGCTGGGCGAAGCGCGCGAAGACCTGCTGACGATCTCCAGCTTCGGCAGCCGCTTCGAGAGCCGCCGTCGCTCGGCGGACTGGCTGCACGACCTCGCGCTGAGCGATCGCCAAGCCCTGCTGTTCGGCCTGAATCACGTCGAGGAGGACGCCGTCTCCCGCAATGCCGCGAGTGCCGTCGTCTACGACCGCCGGCGTCGCAACACCGGCGTGTTCGCCGCCTGGCGCGGCGACCTCGGCGCGCAGCAGTGGGACCTCGCCGCGCGCAGCGACGACAGCAGCCAGTTCGGCCGCACCAACACGGTACAGGCGGCCTGGGGCCTCGCGTTCGGCGAGGCATGGCGCCTTCGCGCGAGCTGGGGCCAGGGCTTCCGCGCGCCGAACACCAACGAGCTGTATTCGCCGGGCTTCGGCGGGTTCTTCGCCGGCAATCCGGGCCTTGCCCCGGAGCGTTCGCGCAGCGCCGAGATGGGCCTCGGATGGAGCGGAACGGACGGCGGCCTCGAGCTGTCGGCCTACCGCAGCCGCGTCACCGACCTGATCGCCTTCGCGGGCCCGACCTTCGGCGCCACCAACATCAACGAGGCGCGGCTGGACGGCGTCGAGCTCGAGGGCCGCTGGACGCTCGGCGTCGTCGGGCTGCGCGGCAACCTCGGCTGGCAGCGCGCCGAAAACGCGCGCAGCGGCGCCGCCCTGCTGCGCCGCGCGCCGCGCAAGGCGTCGCTGAGCCTCGACCTGCCCGCCAACGACTGGCTGCGCTTCGGGCTCGACGCCACGGCGGCCTCGCGCCGGCAGGACTTCGACGGCCCGCTCGCCGGCTACGCGCGGGTCGACCTGCGCATGGAGGCGGCGCTCGACCGCCAATGGTCGCTTCGGGCCCGGATCGAGAACCTGCTCGATCGCGACTACACGCTGGCCAGCGGCTTCGCGACGCCAGAGCGCAGCCTGCTGGTCGAGATCGCCTGGCACCCGGACCGCTGAGTCGTCCTGTCCGACCCCTGGCCTCGCCCCCGTGGAAGGCGGCGAGGCCTTGGCGCGCCTGCTATATTCAGATTCATTGACTTTCCGCAACGGACCTTGCGCATGACCGGCCCGGCGTCGTCCAGCCCGACCCCTACCGCCACGCTGTCGAAAGGCGCCCTGCCCCGGAAGGTGAGGCAGATCCTCGTTGGATTCCACGAACTCGCGGCCGATGCGCTCGAGCGGGAGCTGACGGGCGCGCTCAACGAGTTCGAGCAGCAGGCCTACAACAACGCCGAGCAGGCGCGCAGCAACAGCATCCAGGTGCGGTGGCTGGAAACGCTGCGCACCATCCGCCGCACCCGCGCCGACTTCGTGCCGCGCGTGCTGCAGGGCATCGAGGCGCAGCTCGCGGTGATCCGCGAGCCCGCCAGCGCCGAACCCGGGCGGGCCGCGCAGCGCGGCCTCAACGAGCTGGCGCTCATCGACGCCTCGGAGATGGACGAATCGACAACGCTGGCCGAGATCGGCAGCCGGATCGAGATGCGCCACAGCCTGCCGATCTACCTGCTCGGCCAGCGCTTCGGCGTGCTCGCCGGCAAGCCCGCCTTCGACGCCGAGGCGCTGCCGGTCGGGCCGCAGACGCTGTGCAAGGTGATGCGCGCCGCGGCGGCCCACCTCGAGATTTCGTCCGAGCATCGCGTGCTGCTGTACCGGCTGTTCGAGCGGCAGATGCTGGTGGAATACGGCCGCCTGCTCGAAGCGCTGAACAACCATCTGATCAAGAACGGCGTGCTGCCGGGCCTGCAGTACATGCCGTTCCGCAGCCCGGCAACCCCGCAGCCGCGCCCGGGCGCGAAGCCCGCCGATGCGCGGTCGAACGACGCGGGCGACGACGCGCGCACGTCCGCGAGCGCCGACCGCGGCGCCGGGCGCAGCACCGGCTCGATGCCGGCGTACGGCCGTACCAGCGGCACGATGCCGGCCTATGGGCGGCCGCCCGGTGGCACCGGCGCGGCGCGCGACGGTGGCGACGCGGAAGTGCCGCTGCCCTGGCTGCTGCCTGGCGAAACGCAGGCGTGGGCGCCGTCCAGCCCGACCGCGTCGGCGGCACCGCTGCCCGAGTTCAACCAGATCCGCGACCTGCTGACCTCGCGCCGGACGATGCTGTCGAAGCTCTCCGGCGGCAGCGCGGCGCCGGCGACGCCGAGCGGCCCGGTGCACCTGCCGGCGCCGCAGGAGGTGCAGCACGCGCTGAGCCTGCTGCAGCCCAGCACCGCCACCTCGGTGAACATGGGCGGCCGCATCGTGCCGCGCACCGTCGCGCACCTGAAGCAGGACCTGCTGGCCCAGCTGCGACGCAGCGCCCCGGCCGGTGAATCGCCGGCCCTGCCCGACGAGGACAACGACACCTTCGACCTCGTCGGCATGCTGTTCGACGAGCTCGTCAAGGACGTGCGCCCCAACAGCCAGGCCTCGACCCTGCTGACCAAGCTGCAGGTGCCGCTGCTGCGCGTGGCGCTGTCGGACAAGCGCTTCTTCAACGACAGCCACCACCCGGCGCGGCAGATGCTCAACGCCGTCGCCGAGACCGGCGCCTACTGGCTGGGCGACGACGACGCCGATGGCGCGCTGGTCTCGAAGATGCAGGGCCTCGTCGATCGCACGCTGCGCGATTTCGACGGCGACATGTCGCTGTTCGAGTCGCTGCTGAAGGACCTGTCCTCGCACCTGCAGACGATCGCCCGCAAGGCCGAAGTGGCCGAGCGCCGGCACGTCGAAGCGGCACGCGGCAAGGAGCGGCTGGCGCAGGCGCGCGATCGCGCCGCCGACGCCGTCAAGGAAATCACCGAAGGCAGCGAGCTGCCGGTGTTCACCCGCACCCTGCTGACGCAGGCCTGGACCGACGTGATGGCGCTGACCTCGCTGCGCCACGGCGAGGACTCGGCCACGTGGGACCAGCACCTCGCAACGGCGCGCAAGCTCGTCGAGCTGGCCAAGCCCGGCGCGGCAGCCGCCGCCGACGTCGAGGTGCCGGTCCTGCAGAAGGAAGTCTCGGAGTCGCTGCGGCAGGTCGGCTACCACGAAGCCGAATCCGAGGCGATCGCCAAGCGCCTGATCGCCCCGACGAGCGAAGCCGCCGTCGATGACGCCGCCAGCCGCACCGAGCTGCTGATGCGGATGAAGTCGGCCAACCGCCTCGGCACCACCGAGCGGCCGGCGAAACCGAAGCCCGAACAGCTGACGCCAGAAGTGCTGGCGCGCGTCGCGCAGATCAAGACGCTGAACTTCGGCACCTGGTTCGAATTCGTCACCAATGCGCAGGGCGACCGCGTGCGTCGTCGCCTGTCGTGGTACTCGCCGGTCAGCGGCACGGCGATGTTCGTCAACCATCGCGGCCAGAAGATCGGCGACACCAGCATCGAGCACCTCGCCATCCAGATGGCGAACGGCCAGGCGCGACTCGTCGAGGAGGAAGCGAAGGCCAGCCTGCTGGACCGCGCGTGGGGCGCGGTGATGAAGACCCTGTCCGGCTTCGGCGGCAGCAAGCCCAAGGAGGCCGTGGCATGAACGAACCGCACAGCGAGTACCGCCGGGCCCGCCGTCGACGCGCGACCCATGACATCGCGGTGGTCGACAACATGACGGACCAGGTCGTCGGCAAGATCGGCAACCTTTCGGAGTCTGGCGTGCTGCTGATCCTCAGCACCCTGCCCGCGGCCGACGCGCTCTACCAGTTCCGCTTCGACCTGCCGATGGGCAACGGGCGTCCGCTTGAAGTGGAAGTGGGCGCGCATGAACTGTGGCAGGACGACGCCGCGGCGCCCGGGCAGGTGTGGGCGGGCTTCCGCTTCATCGACGTGGCCGCGAACTCGCTGGAGAACATCCGCCAGTGGGTCGACCAGCCCGGCGCCGACTACGTCTGACACCAGGCGCCGCCGCGCTGGCCGCGCTGCTGCTAGTGGCCTGCGCGCCGTCGGCGCCCTCGCGCCAGCAATGGGCGGTGTTCGGCAGCGCGGCGGAGCTCCAGTGGCCGACCGAAACGCCCGAGTCGACGCGCGTCGTTGCGGCGCGTGCACTGGCCGCGCACTGGCAGCAGCGCGAGCGCGACTGGCATCCGTGGGAGGCGTCCGAACTGACCGCATTCAACGACGCCCTTGCCGCGCAGGGAAAGGCGACCGCACCGCCGGCGCTGCGGCCGCTGATCGAGCGCAGTCGCGCGCTGGTCGATGGCAGCGGCGGCGGGTTCGACCCGGGCATCGGCCGGCTGGTCGCGGCCTGGGGATTCCACACCAGCGACTATCCGGTGCGCACGCCGCCGCCGGATGACGCGCCGCTCGACGCTTGGGCCACGCGGCCCGACTCACTGCGCGACCTGCGCTGCGACGAGGCATGGCGCTGCACGAGCGCCGCGCCAGCGCTGCAGCTCGATTTCAACGCGGTGGCCGAAGGGGTGGCGCTGGAGGAAGGTGCGACGCTGCTGCGCGGCCTCGGCGTGGAACACGCGCTGATGAACCTCGGCGGCGACGTGCTGGCGCTGGGAAGCAACGGCGGCGCGGCATGGCACGTCGGCCTCGACGACGGCGAAGGCGGCGTGCTCGGCGGCGTCGAGCTGCGCGACGGCGAAGCCTTCATGAGCTCGGGCCGCTACGCCAAGTACCGCGAGGCGCCGGACGGCGAACGCTGGCCGCACGTGCTTGATCCGCGAACGGGGAGGCCGGCGACCGGCGCGCGACTGAGCGCCGTGCTGCATCCCGACCCGGTGCGCGCCGATGCCGCGGCAACGTCGCTGCTCGCCGGCGGCGCGGAGGCCTTCGAGGCGACGGTGCACGGCATGGCGCTCGGCTGCGCGGTGCTGATCGACGCCGAAGGCCGCGCGTGGATCACCACCGGCATGGCGGCGCGATTCGAATGGCAGCGGGCGCTGCCGGAAGCGGCGCGCATCGACAGCGGCGAGGCCTGCGGCGCGCGTTGACAGACGCTGCGGCACAATCGGGGTCTCGCCTGACGATGAACGATGCCGCCATGTCCAGCCTGTACGCCGAGCACCTTGCCACCCTGAAGCAACGCAGCGACGCCGCGCTCGCGAAGGCCGGCTTCGACCATCTCGTGATTGCCTCGGGTGTGGAGAAATACCAGTTCCTCGACGACCGCCCCTACCCGTTCAAGCCGAACCCGCACTTCAAGCACTGGGTGCCGCTGCAGCACCACCCGCACAGCTGGATCGCCTACACGCCCGGTGCGAAGCCGGTGCTCGTGTACTTCCAGCCCGACGACTACTGGCACGTGCCGCCGGCGCCGCCCGAGGGCTTCTGGGTCGAGCATTTCGACGTCCGCATCATCCGCGAGGCCGACGACGCTGCCGCGCACCTGCCGAAGGGGCGCGTGGCGATCATCGGCGAGGCCGACGCCGCGCTCGGCGATGCGGTGCCGAACAATCCGAAGGCGCTGCTCGACGAACTGCACTACCACCGCGGCTACAAGACCGCGTATGAGCTTGAGCGCATGCGCCGCGCGCAGCGCAAGGCGGTGAAAGGCCATCGCGCCGCGGAGGCCGCGTTCCGCACGGGCGGGTCCGAGCTGGAGATCCACCGCGCCTACCTCGAAGCCACCGGCCACGGCGACCTCGACCTTCCGTACACCAACATCATCGGGCTGAATGCGCACGCCGCGGTGCTGCACTACCAGCACCAGTCGCCCGAGCGCCCCGCGAAGAGCCTGAGCTTCCTGATCGACGCCGGCGCGGAAGTGGACGGCTACGCCAGCGACATCACCCGCACGTACGCGGCGCACGACGGCGAATTCGCAGAACTGATCGAAGCGGTGAACGACGAGCAGCAGGCGCTGTGCGCGATGGTGCGCAGCGGCACCGACTACCGCGACCTGCACCTCGAATGCCACCTGCGACTGGGAAGCGTGCTGCGCAACGCCGGCATTGTCGACATGGATCCGGGCGCGATGGTGAGCGAGGGTGTGACCAGCACCTTCTTCCCGCACGGCCTCGGCCACCCGATCGGCCTGCAGGTGCACGACGTCGCCGGTCGCCACGACGCGCAGGGCAACGAGATCCCGCGCCCCACCGGCCACCCGTACCTGCGCACCACGCGCACGCTGGGCCCCGGCATGGTCGTCACCATCGAGCCAGGGATTTACTTCATCCCGACCCTGCTGGCAAAGCTGAAAGCGGGCCCGCACGCGAAGGCGGTGGACTGGGACAAGGTGGAAGCGCTGACGCCCTACGGCGGCATCCGGATTGAAGATGAAGTGGTGTGCACCGAGGGCGCACCGGAGAACATCACGCGGGAGGCGTTTACCGAGTCCGCGTGACCCGACGACAGCGCAGCGCCTCTAGCGCCCCAGCGTAGCGAGAACCTGTCGAGCGAGGTCGTCTACACCGCTGTCGTCGCTCACCGCATGCACCTCCGGCTTGAGCGGCGCTTCATAGTCGCCGCCGATTCCGATGGCATTGCTCAATCCACCCGCCCTCGCCTTCGCGTACAGGCCTTTCGGGTCGCGCGCGGCGCAGGTCTCGGGTGAGGCATCTACAAAGACCTCGATGAACTCACCCGGCGCGAAGCGTGCGCGCACGGCGTCGCGGTCGGCGCGGTAGGGCGAGATCGCGCTGACGATGACGATCAGCCCGGCATCGACCATCAGCCGCGCCACTTCGCCCAGGCGCCGCACGTGTTCGCGGCGATCGTCGGGCGCGAAGCCGAGGTCGCTCGAAATCCCGGAACGGACGTTGTCACCGTCGAGCAGCATCGTGTGCCGACCTTCGGCGTGCAGGCGGCGTTCGAGCGCGTCGGCGAGCGTGCTCTTGCCCGCACCGGAAAGGCCGGTGAGCCAGATGCAGCGCGCCTGCTGGCCTTTGGCTTTCGCGCGATCGACGGGGCCGACGCTGAAGGCCTGCGAATAGGCGCGCTCCGCGCCGTGCGCGATCGCCTCGACCACGGTGCCGGCGCCGGCCGTCGCGTTCGTGGCGCGGTCGATCAGGATGAAGGCGCCCAGCGCGCGTTCGTCGTCGAAGCGCGTCAGCGGCACCGCTTCTTCCAGCGCCAACTCGACGCGGCCGATCGCGTTCAGCGCGAGCTGCGCGCTGCCGTGCGTGCCGCCGGTATGCACATCGCGCACGTGCTCGACGCTGACGACGCTGGCGTGCACCTGCTTCGGCCCGAGGCGCAGGGCGTAGCGCTGCCCCACCGCGAGCGGCGCGATATCCAGCCACACGAGATCAGCGCGCAATCGCGTCGCCAGCGCCGGTGCCGCGTCGAGTGCGGCGATCACGTCGCCACGGGAGACGTCGACGTCTTCGTTGAACACCAGCGTCACCGGCTGGCCGGCGATGGCTTCACTGAGGTCTCGACCCGGCCCGATGACGCGAGCGACCGTGGCGCGCGTACCGGCGGGCAGCACCTGCACGACATCGCCCACGCGCACGCGGCCGGAAGCAACCGTGCCGACGACGCCGCGGAAATCCTGATGCGGGCGATTGACCCATTGCACCGGCAGACGGAAGCCCGCGGCAGTCGACGGCGTCAGCGCCGGCAGCGCTTCGAGCGTGGCCAGCAGCGAGCGACCCTCGAACCATGGCGTGTTCAACGAGGTGCCGAGCACGTTGTCGCCGCGTAATGCGGAGAGCGGAATCGCGTGCACCTCGTCGATGCCGAGCTCGTTCGCCAACGCGCGGTAGTCGGCGACGATGCCGCGGAAGCGCGCCTCGTCCCAGTCGATAAGGTCCATCTTGTTGACCGCCAGCACCACGCGCTTCAAGCCCAGCAGGCGGACGATGGTGCTGTGCCGGCGCGTCTGCGACAGCAGGCCTTTGCGCGCGTCGACCAGCACCACGGCGACGTCGGCCGTCGAAGCGCCGGTCGCCATGTTGCGCGTGTACTGCTCATGGCCGGGGCAGTCGGCGACGATGAAGCGGCGCCGCGCGCTGCTGAAGTAGCGGTAGGCGACGTCGATGGTGATGCCCTGCTCGCGCTCCGCGTCGAGGCCGTCGACCAGTAGCGCGAAGTCGAGCTCGCCGCCCTGCGTGCCGACGCGCGCGCTGTCGGTCGCCAGCGCAGCGAGCTGGTCGTCCGCGAGGCTTCCGCTGTCGTGCAGCAGGCGGCCGATCAGCGTGCTTTTGCCGTCATCGACGCTGCCGCAGGTGATGAAGCGCAGCAGCGGCAGCGCGTCGAAGTGCGCCAGCGCGCGACGCGCGTCGTGGCGCGGGCGCTCGCCGCGCGATGCACTGTCATCGTCGCCATCGAAGCGGCGGAAAGGCGCGGTGCCGTCCATCAGAAGTAGCCCTCGAGTTTCTTCAGCTCCATCGAGCTGTTCGGGTCGTGGTCGATCACCCGGCCCTGGCGTTCGGAGGTCGTCGCCAGCAGCAGCTCCTCGACGATCGCTTCCACCGAATCGGCCTCCGACTCGATGCCGCCGGTGAGCGGGTAGCAGCCCAGCGTGCGGAAGCGCACCTTCTTCTCGGCCGGGCGTTCGCCGGTGCGCAGCGGCAGGCGCTCGTCGTCAACCATGATCAGCGTGCCGTCCCTTTCGACGACGGGCCGCACATCGGCGAAGTACAGCGGCGGCAGTTCGATGCCCTCGCGCAGGATATAAAGCCACACGTCGAGCTCGGTCCAGTTCGACAGCGGGAACACACGCACGCTCTCGCCCTTGTGGATGCGGCCGTTGTAGAGGTCCCAGAACTCGGGGCGCTGCTGCTTCGGGTCCCAGCGCTGGTTCGCATCGCGGAAGGAGAACAAGCGCTCCTTGGCGCGCGATTTCTCTTCGTCGCGGCGCGCGCCGCCGATGGCGCAGTCGTAGCCGCCGCGCGACAGCGCCTGGCGGAGCCCTTGAGTGCGCATCACGTCGGTGTGCACCGCCGCGCCGTGGATGAAGGGGCTGATGCCGGCTTTCAGGCCGTCCTCGTTGATGTGCACGCGCAGCTCGACATCAAGGCGCTCCGGCACCTCGTTGCGGAACGCGTAGGTCTGGCGGAACTCGAAGGTGCTGTCGATATGCAGCAGCGGAATCGGCGGGCGCGCGGGGTAGAACGCCTTCTTCAGCAGGTGCAGCAGCACCGTGCTGTCCTTGCCGATGGAGTACAGCAGCACCGGATTGCGGAACTGCGCCGCGACCTCGCGGAGGATGTGCAGGCTCTCCGCTTCGAGGCGGTCGAGGTGGGACAGGGCCATGGCGGCGTCGAATGCGCGAAGGGGCGTGGCCCCGATGGCCGGCAGTATCGAAACCCCGCGCCGAGCGCCGGAAATGCCCGGCGTGCATGACGCTATGCCCGGCGCACATGCGCCACGGTTATCACCGTATGCCGGGTTTCGCTTTCCGGCCGGGACCGACGCGGCGGGAGACTGCGAGCTCGCTCTGGCCCAAGCCGCGCCCATGTCGCTTCCGCTGTCGTCCCCTCCGCCGTCCCTGCCGCTGCCGCTCAACGCTGAGCAGCGCGCGCTGTTGCAGCGGCTCACGGAAGGGCTCGATGCGGCGACGCTGTGGTGGGTGTCGGGCTATCTGGCGGGGTTGGCCTCGCCGCAGGCGCGCGGCGTGGACGCGGTGCTGAGCGGCGCAACCGCCTTGGCGGGCATGCCTGCGGCCACGAACGCCGTGGATGCTTCCGTCGACACGCTGACCGTCGTCTACGGCAGCCAGACCGGCAACGCCAAGCGCGTGGCGGAACGGCTGTTCGCGGACGCTGGCGCGCGTGGGCTCAAGTCCCGACTGCTGCGCGCCGACGCGTATCCGTTGAGTGAGCTGAAGCGCGAGACGCAGCTCGTCGTCGTCATCAGTACGCAGGGCGACGGCGACCCGCCGGACGACGCCCGCGGCTTCGTCGAGCACCTGCTGGGCCGCCGCGCGCCCAAGATCGACGACCTGCGCTTCGCGGTGCTGGGCCTGGGCGATTCGAGCTACGCGAAGTTCTGCGAGATCGGCCGCATGCTCGATGCGCGCCTGGCCGAGCTGGGAGGCACGCGCCTGGCAGCCTTGGGTGAGGCAGACGTCGACATCGACACCGTCGCGAACCCGTGGAGCGAGAGCGTGATCGCGGCGCTGGAGGCGCTGAAGCCCGCCGCCCCCTCCGGCTCGTCGACTGCCGGCTCGATCCGCACGTCGATCATCGACACATCGAGCGCCGCCGCGGCGCCGACCGCTGCCACGCGCGACGCGCCCGTGCTCGCCGAACTGCTGGCCAACACGCGGCTCACGGGCCGCGGCAGCGACCGCGACACGCGGCATCTCGAGTTCGCCATCGACCCGACCGCGCTCGATTACGCACCCGGCGACGCCGCCGGCGTGTGGCCTTTGCAGGCCCCGGCGCTGGTCGACGCGATCCTCGACGCGACCGGCCTCGATGGCGATGCCCGCATCGAGCTCGACGGCCATGCGCTCCCGCTTCATGCGTGGCTCCGTGAGCGCCGCGAACTCACGCGACTGAATCGCCCGCTCCTGAAGGCGCACGCCGAGCGCAGCGACAGCGCACGGCTGGCCGCCGCCCTTGTCGACGCCGAAAAGACTGCCGCGCTGCTGCAGCGCACGCCGTTGCTCGATCTGCTGCTGGAGCACCCCGCCGCGTGGACGGCCGAGGCGCTCGTCCGCGCGCTGCGCCCGTTGGCACCGCGGCTGTACTCCATCGCGTCGAGTCGCGAAGCGGTCGGCGACGAGCTGCATCTCACCGTCGGCCACAAGGTCTTCGAAGGCCGCGACGGCCTGCGCTATGGCGCGGCGTCGCACTACCTCGCCACGCTGAAGGAGGGCGACGCCGCGCGGCTGTTCATCGACCGCAACGAACGCTTCCGTCTGCCCGCCGATCCCGCGCGCGACGTGATCATGATCGGCCCCGGCACCGGCGTGGCGCCGTTCCGCGGTTTCGTGCAGTACCGCGCGGCGACTGGCGCGAGCGGACGGAACTGGCTGTTCTTCGGCAATCCGCACTTCCGCAGCGATTTCCTCTATCAGATCGAATGGCAGAAGGCGCTGAAGGCCCGGACGCTGCAACGCCTCGACCTCGCCTTTTCGCGCGACAGTGCTTCCAAAACCTACGTGCAGCATCGCCTCGCGGAGCGCGGCGCCGAGCTCTGGCGCTGGCTGCAGGGCGGCGCGCACCTGTACGTCTGCGGCGACGCCACGCGGATGGCCAAGGACGTGCACGCCACGCTGCTCTCCATCGCGCAAACGCAGGGCGGTCTCGACGCCGAGGCCGCCGCCGACTACTTCATCGGGCTGGAACGCGATGCCCGCTACGCCCGGGACGTTTACTGATGAGCGCGCACTCCGTCGAAGACATCAAGCGCGCCAGCGCCGGCCTGCGCGGCTCGCTGTTGGAAAGCCTGGCCGACCCGGTGACGGGCGCGCTGCGCGAGGACGACCAGATCCTCATCAAATACCACGGCAGCTACCAGCAGGACGATCGCGACCTTCGCGAAGAGCGCCGCGTGGCCAAGCTCGAGCCGGCGTACAGCTTCATGATCCGCACGCGCACGCCCGGCGGCGTGCTTGCGCCCTCGCAGTGGCTTGATCTCGATCGCGTGGCCAGCACCTACGCCGAGCGCGGGCTGCGCATCACCACGCGCCAAGCCGTGCAGTTCCACGGCGTCATCAAGCGGGAACTCAAGGCCACGATGAAGGCGATCAACGCGGCGCTGGTCGACACGCTCGCGGCTTGCGGCGACGTCAACCGCAACGTCGCGGTCGCCGCGAACCCGCTCGTCTCGGCCGCGCACGCCACCGTGTACGCACAGGCAGCCGCGCTCTCCGAACACCTGCTGCCGAACACCCGCGCCTACTACGAAATCTGGCTCGACGAGGAGCGCGTGGCCGGCGGCGACCCGGCGGCCGAGCCGATCTATGGCAGCACCTACCTGCCGCGCAAGTTCAAGATCGGCTTCGCGATTCCGCCGCTCAACGACGTTGACGTGTTCGCGCAGGATCTCGGCTTCGTCGCGCACCTCGACGGTGAGGTGCTGACCGGCTATACGGTATTGGTCGGCGGCGGCATGGGCAGCACGCATGGCGATGCCGAAACCTACCCGCGCCTCGCCGACCCGCTCGGCTTCATCACACCGGAGCAGTTGATCCCGGTCGCGACAGCGGTCGTCACCGCGCAGCGCGACCTCGGCAACCGCGCGGTGCGCAAGCACGCGCGGCTGAAGTACACCATCGATCGCATTGGCCTCGACGTTTTCCGATCCGAGGTCGAAGCCCGCAGCGGCATCACGCTCGCGCCGCCGAAGCCGCTGGCGTTCGAGCACAACGGCGACCGCTTCGGCTGGGTCGAGGGCGAAGACGGCCGTGCGCACCTCACCTTGCGCATCACCGCCGGCCGCGTGCAGGACGGCGACGCCGGGCTGTGGCAGACCGGCCTGCGCGCCATCGCGCAAGCGCTTCTCGATGCCGGTGAAGGCGAGTTCCGACTCACACCGAACCAGAACCTCGTCATCGCCGGGCTCTCGCCAACGGCGCGGGCGACGGTCGATGCGCTGGTGACGACCTACGGCCTCGACCACTTCCGTCGCGCCACACCGCTCGCGCTGAACGCGCTGGCCTGCGTCGCCCTGCCGACCTGCGCGCTGGCGATGGCCGAGGCCGAGCGCTACCTGCCCGCGCTGCTCGACCGTGTGGAGAGTGCGCTCGATCGCCACGGCCTGCGCGACGCCGACATCCACCTGCGCATCAGCGGCTGCCCGAACGGCTGCTCGCGGCCGTTTCTCGGAGAAATCGCGCTGGTCGGCAAGGCCCCCGGCCGCTACAACCTGATGCTCGGCGCCGACCACCGCGGCGCGCGCTTGAACGCGCTATACCGCGAGAACGTCGACGAAGCACAGATCCTCGCCGCCCTCGAACCGCTGATCGCCGACTACGCGAAGCAGCGCCGCGACGGCGAGCGCTTCGGCGATTTCCTCGTGCGCCGCGGCGTCGTCGCGCCGAAGCCCGGCCCGATTCCGCTGGTGCTGGAATGAGCGCGGACGGCAGGCCTTCGCCGCGCATCCCGGCCACGCTGGCCGAGGCTTGGACCGACGACGCGGCACTGGACGTGCTGAACGCCTGGCTCGAATCCCTTGATGCGAACACACGGTTGGCGTGGGCACTAGCACACGCTCCGGGCCGCGCCGTGCTGTCGACGAGCTTCGGCGCGCAGTCGGCCGCCGTGCTGCACCTCGTCACCCGCCACGCGCCGCAGCTGCCGGTGGTGCTGGTCGACACCGGCTATCTGTTTCCCGAGACCTACCGCTTCGCCGATGAACTCACTCAGCGTTTTGCGCTGAATCTGCACATCGCACGCGCTGAAGACTCGCCCGCGTGGTTCGAAGCCCGCCACGGCAAGCTGTGGGAGCATGGACTCGACGGCATCGAGCGCTACAACCGCCTGCGCAAAGTCGAGCCAATGCAGCGTGCCCTCGATGGACTCGGCGCGACGCTGTGGATCGCCGGCCTCCGTCGCAGACAATCGAGCACCCGCGAACACCGCCGCGTGCTGGAACGCGCGGGTGCGCGATGGAAGCTGCACCCCATCATCGACTGGACCGACCGCGACGTCGGCGCTTATCTGAAGGCCCACGCGCTGCCCTACCACCCGCTGTGGGCGCAGGGCTATGTCTCGATCGGCGATACCCACACCACGCGGCCCCTGTCGGCCGAGGTCGACGCCGAAGCCACGCGCTTTTTCGGGCTGAAGCGCGAGTGTGGGCTGCACGAAGTCAGCGCGGGTTGATCCAGCGGAACGTCAGGTTGATCCGCTCGTCTTGCACAGCCTCCATCTTCGGCAGCGCATGCTGCGCGACGCGCTGACAGTCGCCGCGCATCACCAGCAAATCACCGTGTGCGAGACGCCACTCCCGCTTCACGGAATGGTCGGCCTTCATCCGCAGCACGAAGCGCCGCTCAGCCCCGAGGCTGAGCGACGCGATCAGCGGTGCCGGTCCCAGTTCCGGTTCGTCGTCGCTGTGCCAGCCCATGTAGTCGCCGCCTTGCCGATAGCGGTTCAGCAGCACGCTGTTGAACGCCGCGCCGCAGGCGGTCTGGAGGCGGGGCAGCAGCGCCTGGATCGCGGGGTGCCAAGGCTCCGGATCGAACGTCGAGCCCGAGTAGCGGTAGCGCACGCCGGGGGCGCCCATCCAGCAGCTCAGCCGCGGTGAATCCACCCAGCGCCCGAACATCCGGATGCGATGAACGGTCCACGGCACGTCCGCCGCGAGCCGGAGCCGCAGCGCCTCGGCGCTCTCCGCCCCCAGCCAGCCGGAAAGGTGCGTGACCTGCGCGGCGAAGGGCGCCTCGGGCCCGCCGGGCAGCGTTGGAGCCGCTGGAAAGAGGTCGGGCGTTCGCATCGCTCCATCTTCGCCGACACGGTCGTGAACCCCGCGCGGTGGCCCTTCGGCGGCCCGCCATGACAGCCCCCCCCTCCGGCGGCGACAATACGGCGCTTAATGGCCCAGCGCCCCACGGATTTCCAGGTCCCGCTTATGTCCGAACGCGATGTGATGGAGTACGACGTCGTCGTCGTCGGGGCCGGCCCTGCCGGCCTGTCGTTTGCCATCCGGCTGAAGCAGAAATCGCCGGAAACGACGGTGTGCGTGATCGAGAAGGCCTCGACCATCGGCGCGCAGGTGCTGTCCGGCGCGGTGATCGAGCCCGGCCCGCTCGACGAGCTGTTGCCCGGCTGGCGCGACAATCCGCCGCCGATCTGCGTGCCGGCCACCGAGGACGAATTCTGGTTCCTCACCAAGACCGGCGGCTTCAAGTTCCCGGTCGTGCCGCCGCAGATGGCGAACCACGGCAACGTCATCGTCTCGCTGGGCGCTACGTGCGCCTGGCTGGCCCCGCAGGCCGAGGCGCTGGGCGTCGAGATCTACCCCGGCTTCGCCGCCGCTGAGACGCTGATCGAGGACGGCCGCGTGGTTGGCGTGCGCATCGGCGACATGGGCGTTGGCAAGGACGGCGCGCCGAAGGCCGGCTACACGCAGGGCATCGACATCCGCGCCAAGCTCACTGTGCTCGCCGAGGGCGCACGCGGGCATCTGGCGAAGCGGCTGATCAAGCAGTACGCGCTTGACGCCGAGTGCGACCCGCAGAGCTACTCGATCGGCATCAAGGAGCTGTGGCAGGTGCCCGAGGGCCGAGTCACGCCGGGCAAGATCGTGCACAGCCTCGGCTGGCCGGCGGATTCGCGCACCTACGGCGGCAGCTTCCTGTACCACCTCACCGAGAACCGCATCGCACTCGGCTACGTCTCGGGCCTCGACTACCGCGACCCGAACTACCAGCCCTACGAAGCCTTCCAGCAGTGGAAGCACCACCCGACGGTGAAGCCGCTGCTCGACGGCGGCACGATCTTGTCGGCGGGCGCGCGCGCGATCGTCACCGGCGGCTACCAGAGCCTGCCGAAGACCGAGATGCCGGGCGCGATTCTGATCGGCTGCGATGCCGGACTCGTCAACGTCCCGAAGATCAAGGGCGTGCACCAGGCGATCCGCAGCGGCATGCTCGCCGCCGACCACGTGGCCGCGAACGGCCCGGTGGCGGACGGCTTCGACGCCGCGCTGCGTGCCTCGCCCGCGTACGCGGAGCTGAAGAAGGTCCGCAACTTCAAGCCCGGCTTCAAGAAGGGCTTGTGGTTCGGCCTCGTGAACTCGGGCTGGGAAACCGTCACCGGCGGCGCCTCGCCGTGGACGCTCAAGGTCTCGCCGGATTGGAGCTCGCTGACGAAGCTGTCGCTGCAGGAATCGCCGACGCGCGACTATGTCGAGCGCTCGCTCGCGCCGCGCGATCGGCTGGCCGGCGTCTACTTCGCCGCGACTGAACACGATGAGGACCAGCCCGTGCACCTGCGCGTGGCCGACACCAATGTCTGCATCACGACCTGCGCCGAGGAGTACGGCAACCCCTGCACGCGCTTCTGCCCCGCCGGCGTCTACGAGATCGTCAAGGACGACGCCGGCTCGCGGCTGCAAATCAACGCGGCGAACTGCGTTCACTGCAAGACCTGCGACATCAAGGACCCGTACCAGATCATCGACTGGGTGACGCCAGAAGGCGCCGCGGGCCCGAACTACCAGAATCTCTGATTCCCCCCCTGGGGCCACGGCTGTGGCCCATCACATCAAGGAGCGACATCGATGCAAACATGGCTGGTCACCGGCGGAGCCGGATTCATCGGCGGCAATTTCGTACTCGAAGCGCGTCAGCGCGAGCTCGCACGCATCATCAATCTCGATGCGCTGACCTACGCCGGCAACCGCGACACCTTGGCCGCCCTCGATAGCGATGCCGACCACGTGTTCGTGCACGGCGACATCGGCGATCGTGCTCTGGTCTCGAAGCTGCTCGCCGAGCACGGCGTCAACGCGGTCATCAACTTCGCCGCCGAGAGCCACGTTGACCGCTCGATCGACGGCCCGGCGGCCTTCGTGCAGACCAATGTCGTTGGCACGCTGGCCCTGCTCGAGGCCACGCGCGACTACTGGAAGTCGCTGCCGGCCGAGCGCGCGGCGGCATTCCGATTCCTGCACGTGTCGACCGACGAGGTCTACGGCTCGCTGGGCGACACCGGGTACTTCACCGAGGAAACGCCGTTCGCGCCGAACTCGCCGTACTCGGCCTCGAAAGCGGCATCCGATCATCTCGTACGCGCCTTCCACCACACCTACGGGCTGCCGGTGCTGACCACGAACTGCTCGAACAACTACGGGCCGTTCCAGTTCCCCGAGAAGCTCATCCCGCTGATGATCCAGAAGCTGGTCAGCGATCAGCCGCTGCCGGTCTACGGCGACGGCAGCAACATCCGCGACTGGCTGTTCGTCGGTGACCACTGTGCGGCGATCCGCGACGTTCTCGCGGGCGGCCGCGTGGGCGAGACCTACAACGTCGGCGGTGACGCCGAGCGTCGCAACATCGACGTGGTGCACGCGCTATGCGACGCGCTCGACGCGCGCCGACCGCGCAGCGACGGCCAGTCGCGCCGCGTGCAGATCACCTTCGTCAAGGACCGCCCCGGCCACGACAAGCGCTACGCCATCGACGCGAGCAAGCTCAAGCGCGAGCTGGGCTGGGCGCCGACCGTCAGCTTCGAGCAGGGCCTCGCGAGGACGATCGACTGGTACCTCGGCAACGAGGCCTGGGTCGGCAAGATCCTCGACGGCAGCTACCGCCTCGAACGCATCGGCACGGAGGCCTGAGCATGGCGACCCAGCGCAAGGGCATCATCCTCGCCGGCGGCTCCGGCACGCGGCTGTATCCGATCACCAAGGGCGTGAGCAAGCAGCTGCTGCCGGTGTATGACAAGCCGATGATCTACTACCCGTTGTCGGTGCTGATGCTCGCCGGCATCCGCGAGGTGCTGATCATCAACACGCCGCACGAGCAGGCGATGTTCAAGGCGCTGCTCGGCGACGGCTCGCAGTGGGGCATGCGCTTCGAGTACGTCGCGCAGCCGAGCCCCGACGGCCTCGCCCAGGCCTTGATTCTCGGCGCTGAGTTCCTCGACGGCGCGCCGTCCTGCCTCGTGCTCGGCGACAACATCTTCCACGGCAGCGGCTTCACCGAGCTGCTCCAGCGCGCCGACGCGCGCGAAAATGGGGCGACGGTGTTCGGCTACTGGGTGAAAGACGCAACAGCCTACGGCGTGGCCGAGTTCGACGCCGAGGGACGCGTCGTCGGGCTGGAGGAGAAGCCCGCGCAGCCGAAGTCGAACTACGCCGTCACTGGCCTTTACTTCTACGACGGCCGGGCCTCGGAGTTCGCCGCCCGGCTTTCTCCCTCGCCGCGCGGCGAGCTGGAGATCACCGACTTGAACCGTCGTTACCTCGAGGACGGTTCGCTGCACCTCGAGAAGATGGGCCGCGGCTACGCGTGGCTCGATACCGGCACGCACGAGTCCCTGCTGCAGGCCGGCAACTTCATCGAGACCATCGAGCAGCGCCAGGGCCTACGTGTGGCCTGCCCCGAGGAAATCGCCTACTTCCACGGCTGGATCGACGCGGCGCAGCTCGAAGCCCTGGCCAAGCCCCTGGCGAAAAACGGCTACGGCCAGTATCTCCTGTCGTTGCTGACCCACGGCCCGGTGGCCTGACGAAACGTGCATGAAGTTCATCGACACCACCCTGCCGGGCTGCACGATTATCGAGCCCGCCGTATTCGGTGACGCCCGCGGCGCCTTCTTCGAGAACTGGAACGCCGCGAAGTTCGCCGCGGCGGGCATCCATGCCCGGTTCGTGCAGGCCAACGTCTCGACCTCGACGCGCGGCGTCCTCCGAGGCCTGCACTACCAGTGGCCGAATCCGCAGGGCAAGCTGGTGCAGGTGCTCGACGGCGAAGTCTGGGACGTTGCGGTTGATATCCGCCGCGGCTCACCCACCTTCGGCCGCTCCGCGGCCGTCTTCCTGAGCGCTGAGAACCGGAAGCAGATTTGGATCCCCGAGGGCTTCGCGCACGGCTTCGTGGTGTTGAGCGAACGCGCCACGTTCTCCTACCTGTGCACGGCGCTCTACGACCGCGAGGCCGACGCTGGCGTGCGCTGGAACGATGGGCAACTCGCCGTCGATTGGCCGGTCTCCACGCCTGAATTGTCGGAAAAGGACGCGAAGGCTCCCTTCCTCGCCGACATCGCGACTGAACGCCTGCCGGTCTACGCGGAATGAGTCGGGCAAGCGACGTGCTGGTGCTCGGCGGCACCGGTCAAGTCGGCGGCGCTCTGCTGCGCGCTCTTGATGCCGCTGGCATCGCGTGGAGGGCGAGCACGCGCACCGGCGCACTCCCCGACGGACGACCGTGTGCCCGCGTCGACCTCGCGGAGCCAGGCAGTGCGGCCGCAGCGATCGCGACGCTGCGTCCTGCACTTGTCATCAACGCGACCGCCTACACCGCGGTCGACAAGGCCGAATCGGAGCCTGCGCTCGCGCAGCGCATCAATGCCGAGGCGGTCAGCGAAATTGGCGAGGCCGCGAAGCGCGCAGGTGCGCGCGTCGTGCACTACTCCACCGACTACGTGTTCCCCGGCGATGCCACGCGCCCCTATTCCGAAGACGACGCCACCGGCCCGGTTTCGGCCTACGGCCGAAGCAAACTTGCCGGCGAGCAGGCTCTCACGGTCAGCGGAGCGGACGCGCTGACCCTGCGACTCGCGTGGGTCTATGCCGCAACCGGACAGAACTTCCTTCGCACGATGCTGCGCGTCGGCTCGGAGCGTGACGCCTTGCGCGTCGTCGCCGACCAGATCGGCGCACCGACACCCGCACACTGGATCGCCGACGCAACGCTGCGCGCGATCGATGCGGGAGCCAGCGGCCTGTATCACCTGACACCGCAAGGCCAGACCTCGTGGCACGGCTACGCCGAATCGATTTTCGAAGGTGCGGTAGCCCGGGGCTTGCTGGGACATGCACCGCGAGTCGATGCGATAAGCACCTCCGAGTACCCCACGCCCGCGGCACGCCCCGCATGGTCCGTGCTGGACAGCAGCAAGCTCCAGCGGGACGCGGGAGTGCGAATGCCCGACTGGCGGCGAGGGCTGGATGAAGTCCTTGACCACATGACCGCCATGGCGCGCTGACCTACGGCCGCTCTCCTCCCTGTCGCCCCCACGCCGCCCGCCATGCGCATCGCCCTCGCCACTGCCATCGCCGCCTTTGCGCTCGACGAGGACCTGCCGCTGTTGCTGCAGGCGCTTTGCGAACGCGGCCATCGTGCCGAAGCGCTGGCCTGGGACGATCCGACCGTCTCATGGTCACGTTTCGACGTGGTGCTGCTGCGTTCGACGTGGAACTACACCGAGCGTCCCGCGGAGTTCCTGCGCTGGTGTGAGCAGGTGGCTGCGAAGGCCCAACTGCTGAATCCGCCCGAACTCGTGCGCTGGAACACCGACAAACGCTACCTCGCCGACCTGTCGAAAGCCGGCGTGCCCGTCATCCCCGCGCACTTCCTAGCGCCGGGGGACGATCCCGCCGCGTTCCCTCAGCACGCCGAATTCGTCGTGAAGCCCTGCATCGGCGCCGGCTCGCGCGACACGCAGCGCTACACGGCGCCAAACCGCGCTGCGGCGGTCGCCCATTCGAAGCGCCTTCTTGATGCCGGCCGCCACGCACTGGTGCAGCCCTACCTCGACGCCGTCGACACCGACGGCGAAACCGCGCTGCTGTTCTTCGCTGGCCGCTTCTCGCACGCCATCCGCAAGGGGCCGCTGTTGCAACGCGACGGCGAGGCGACGCGCGCGCTGTTCGCACCGGAGGCGATCACCGCGCGCGAGCCGTCAGCGGCCGAAGTCGACGTCGCGCATCGCGCGCTGGCTGCGATTCCGGGCGGTTCACCGCTCTACGCCCGCGTCGACCTGCTGCCCTCACCGGAGGGCCCGCAGCTGCTGGAACTCGAACTGACCGAACCCTCGCTGTTCTTCGCCACCGCGCCCGGCTCGGCCGAGCGCTTCGCGGTGGCGATCGAATCGACCCTCGGCCGCTGAGTCGGCGCGTGGTCAGCCGCCGTGCCCGCGGAGGGCATCGATCACGCGCTGGGCGAGCGCCTCGGGCGTCGCCGCCGTCGTGTCGAGGCGAAGATCGGGTGCCTCCGGCCGCTCGTACGGCGCGTTGATGCCGGTGAAGTTCGGGATCTTCCCGGCTCGCGCCTTTGCGTAGAGACCCTTGGCATCACGCGCCTCGCAGACGGCAAGCGGCGTGTCGATGAAAACCTCGAGGAATTCACCCGGCGCGAACAGGCTGCGCGCGGTCTCGCGCTCGCGCGCGTAAGGCGCGATGAAGCTGACCAGCACGACGAGGCCGGCGTCCACCATCAGCTTCGCCACCTCGGCCACTCTGCGGAGGTTTTCGACGCGATCCGCCTCGGTGAAGCCGAGATCGCGATTCAATCCATGGCGCACGTTGTCGCCGTCGAGCACGTACGTGTGTTGCCCACGCGCCACCAGCCCACGCTCGACCAGATTCGCGATCGTCGACTTGCCTGAGCCCGACAGGCCGGTGAACCACACGCAGCGCGGCGCTTGCGCCTTCTGCGCGGCGCGCACCGCTTTGTCGACGGTGAAGGCCTGCCAGTGCACGTTCTCGCCGCGGCGCAGGCCATGGCGCACCACGCCGGCACCGGCGGTCGCGTTCGTCAGCCGATCGACGAGGATGAAGCCGCCGAGCGAGCGCGATTCGTCGTAGGTCGCCAGCGGAATGGGCGCGGCGAGACTCAGCTTCACCAGGCCGACGTCGTTCATCGCGAGCTGTTTTGCGGCCTCGTGCGCCTGCGTGTTGACGTCGATGCGATGGCTGATCTCGGTCACCGTCGCGGCGACCTCGCGCGTGCCGATGCGCAGCCAGTACCCACGACCGGAAACCAGCGGCGCCTCGTCCATCCACACGAGGTGTGCAGCGAACTGGTCGCTGACCGGCAGCGGCGCTGACGCCGCGCTGATGACGTCACCGCGCGAGACGTCGCGCTCGCGATCCAGCGTCACGACGACGGGCTGACCGGCTTCCGCCGCGTCTACTTCGCGCCCGCCGACCGCGACAGACGCGATGCGCGCTTCTACGTTCGAGGGCTGCACCAGAACCACATCGCCCGTCGCCAAGCGCCCGTGCGCCAACGTGCCGGCGTAGCCGCGGAAATCCGCGTTCGGGCGCAGCACGAGCTGCACCGGCAGGCGCGCCGGGCCGTCGACATCGAGCGCGGGAATGTGCGCGGCCTCAAGGTGCTCAAGCAGGGTCGGGCCCGCGTACCAGCCCGGGCCACCGCGGCGCGTCAGGTTGTCGCCGTGCAGCGCGGCGACCGGCACGGCCTGCACGCGCGCGATGCCCACCGCTTCGGCCAGCGCGGCGTACTCGGCGCGGATCGCGTCGAACACGGTTTCGTCCCAACCGACGAGGTCCATCTTGTTCACGGCAAGCAGCACCTGCTTCACGCCGAGCAGGGCGCAGATCCAGCTGTGGCGGCGCGTCTGCGGCAGCACGCCCTTGCGCGCGTCAACCAGAACAACCGCGAGGTCCGCCGTGGAAGCGCCGGTCGCCATGTTGCGCGTGTACTGCTCGTGGCCCGGGCAGTCGGCAACGATGAAGTGGCGCTTGGCCGTGCTGAAGTAGCGGTAGGCCACGTCGACGGTGATGCCCTGCTCGCGCTCGGCGGCGAGGCCGTCGACCAGCAGCGCGAAATCGAGCGCGTCGCCCTGTGTGCCGTGCTTGGCGGAGTCGCGCGCGAGTGCGTCGAGCTGATCATCGCTCGTCTGGCGGGTGTCGTGCAGCAGGCGGCCGATCAGCGTGCTCTTGCCATCGTCGACGCTGCCGCAGGTGATGAAGCGGATTCGATCATCCGGCATGGGACCATCCACGAATTCGGTCGCATCGTGCGCACATCAGCGATAGATCCAACAACGGGATATAAGGAAGCTGGCCAATGCCAGCAAAGCGTCGATCATGGGCTTCATCGCCCAAGCAAGCCTCAACGATCCATGCGAATCCACGGCACTGACCGCCATCGTTCCCAGCGCCGTCAGGGCACACCAGATCGCAATGAACCGTGGCAACGATCGTGACAACCGCCATGGACGTTCCACCGACTGGAAGGTGTAGCGTCCGTTGAGAGCGAAACCCAGAAGGGCCGCCAAGGCTCGTGACAGGACGTTGGCGGAGCCTACCGGCAATCCTGCGGCCGTCAACGCAATGAACAACGCGGAATCCAGCCCGAGTTGCAACATGCCGATCACGAGATAGAGGGGAATCTGTCGACGCAGCACGAGCCACCTAGCGGCATCGACGGTGCGGCAGCATGGGCCACACGGCTCGCACGGGCACGCCCGCCATGTCGTAACCAACGAACGACAGCAACAGCTGGAAACCCATGACCGCGGGCAACGCAGCCAACATCACCGTTCCCAGCGGAGCAGCGACACCCGACTGCGCGTGCATCCACCATTGCCACCCTCCGAAGCCGACTGCGAACACAAGCAGGATCAGTCCCGCAAGCAACTGGAGAGAAGCGACGGAAAGATCGCGGAGGAAATAGTTGTAGCCCAGACGCTTCACGAAGTTGCGAAGGTGCTTCCATGTGAACTCGCCGACGACGGCCCAGGGCCGGAGTCCGCTTGATTGGCCACCGTAACGCGCGTCCATGGGCACATCAACGACGACGGCACGCAACGTCCCGAGCCGGAACAGAAGATCGGATTCGAAAAAGTAGCGCGCGCTCACCCTGTCGAGCGGCAGCCATTCCAGCATCCGCGCATGGATGGCGGTATAGCCGTTGGTCGGATCAAATACATTCCAGTAGCCCGTGCTGGCCTTGGCCAGAAAGCTCAGTGCAAGGTTGCCCAACCGACGGACCAGTGGCATGCGCCCAATGTTGCCGAGGTCCCAGAACCGGTTGCCCTTTGCGTAGTCGGCGTGGCCCGAGAGCACTGGCGCCACGAACTGGGGGAGCAAAACCGGGTCCATCTGCCCGTCTCCATCGATCTTGACGATGACGTCCGCACCGTCCTCGAGGGCACGACGATACCCCACCATCGTCGCCCCACCGACGCCCAAGTTCACCGTGTTCACAACAACTTCGATACGGGGATCACCCGTGATTGCACGGATCAGTCGACCGCTGCTCTCCGGGCAGGCGTCATCGATGCAGTAGATGCGATCGACTTCCGGACCGATGCGCTTCAGAACGTCCAGCACCTGCCCGGAAACGCGGTAACACGGAATCACGACGGCGATGCGGGCGTTCAGAAGTACCCCTCCTGCTTCTTCTTCTCCATCGAATCGCCCGGCACGTGGTCGATCACCCGACCCTGCCGTTCCGATGTCGTGACCTGCTCCAGCTCGGCGATGATCTTGCCGACGGTGTCGGCCTCGGATTCGACGCCGCCAGTGAACGGCCAGCAACCCAAGGTACGGAATCGCACTTTGCGCATTACCTCGCGCTCGCCCTCGTGCAGCGGCATGCGTCCGTCGTCGCGCATCAGCAGCGCGCCGTCGCGTTCAACGACGGGCCTCTCCTTCGCGAAGTACAGCGGCGGCAGTTCGATGCCTTCGCGCTCGATGTAGCGCCACACGTCCATCTCGGTCCAGTTCGACAGCGGGAACGCGCGCACGCTCTCGCCCGGATGGATGCGGCCGTTGTACTGCGACCACAGCTCGGGCCGCTGCGCCTTCGGCTCCCAGCGCAGCGCCGCGTTGCGGAAGCTGAAAATGCGCTCCTTGGCCCGCGACTTCTCCTCGTCGCGGCGCGCGCCGCCAATCGCGCAGTCGTAGCCGCCCGCCGCCAGCGCCTGCTTCAGCCCCTGCGTGCGCATCACCTCGGTGTGCACCGAGACGCCGTGCACGAACGGATCGATGCCGTCGCGCACGCCGTCCTGGTTGATATGCACCCGCAGCTCGACGCCGTAGCGCGCCGGCACGGCGTCGCGGAAGCGGTAGGTCTCGGCGAACTCGAAGGTGCTGTCGATGTGCAGCAGCGGGATCGGCGGCGGCGCCGGCGCGAAGGCCTTGACCAGCAGGTGCAGCAGGGTCGTGCTGTCCTTGCCGATCGAATACAGCAGCACCGGATTGCGGAACTGCGCCGCGACCTCGCGCAGCACGTGGATGGCCTCCGCCTCGAGGCGGTCGAGGTGGCTCAGCGGCATGGATTCGCCCCCGGAGCGACGCACCGCATCGGATCAGGCGTGCCGGCCATACACATCATCCAGCCGCACGATGTCATCCTCGCCGAGGTAATCGCCGCTCTGCACTTCGATCAAGGCCAGCGGCTCGGGACCCGGATTGCGCAGGCGATGCACGCTGCCCTTCGGAATGTAGGTGCTCTGGTTGCGCTCCAGCACAAAGACGCGCTCGTCGCAGGTCACTTCGGCGACGCCGTCGACGACGATCCAGTGCTCGGCGCGGTGCGCGTGCTTCTGCAGGCTCAGGCTCGCGCCGGGCTTCACCACGATCCGCTTGACCTGGAAGTGCTCGCCCTTGTCCACGCTGTCGTAATGCCCCCACGGCCGGTACACCTGCCGGTGGTTGACGTGCTCGCCGCGGCCGGCGGTTTTGAGCGAATCGACGATCGCCTTGACGTCCTGCACGCGGTCGCGGTGCGCAACCAGCGTGGCGTCCGGCGTGTCGACGACGACCAGATCGCGCACGCCGACGGTGGCGATCAGGTGGTCGCCCACCGCGTGCAGCAGGCAGTCGCGGGTGTCGCGCGCGACCACGTCGCCGGTGACGACGTTGCCCGCCGCGTCCCGCGGGCCGATGGCCCACAGCGCGCTCCACGAGCCGATGTCGTTCCAGTCGCAGTCGACCGGCACCACGGCGGCGCGGCGGGTCTTCTCCATCACCGCGTAGTCGATCGAGTCGGACGGCGAGGCGCCGAAGGCATCGCGGTCGACGCGGATGAAGTCGAGGTCGGCCTTGCCCTTCGCCAGCGCCTCGCGCGCGGCGGCGAGCATGGCCGGCGCGTGCTCGGCCAGCTCCTCGAGGTAGCGGTCGGCGCGGAACAGGAAGATGCCGGCGTTCCACACATAGCGCCCGTCGGCGAGGTAGGCGTGCGCCGTGGCGGCGTCGGGCTTCTCGACAAAACGCTCGACCGCGAACACGCCGTCGTCGAGCGCGCCGCCGCAGCGGATGTAGCCGTAGCCGGTGTGCGCTTCCGTCGGCGCGATGCCGAACGTCACCAACGCGCCGGCTGCCGCCTGCGCCCGGGCCTTCTCCACCGCCGCCACCCAGCGCTCGGGCGCGCCGATACGATGGTCGGCGGGCAGCACCAGCAGCAGCGCCGACGGATCCTTTTCCGCGACCTGCAGCGCGGCCAGCGCGATGGCCGGCGCGGTGTTGCGCGCGAGCGGCTCCAACACGATGGCGCGCGGCGTCACGCCCATCGCCTGCAGCTGCTCGCCGGCGAGAAAGCGGTGGTCATCGCTCGCGACCACCAGCGGCGCCGTGGCACCGGGCACGCCCGCGGCGCGCTTCACCGTCTGCTGGAACAGCGTGTCCGGGCCTGCGAGGGCGAGGAACTGCTTCGGCAAGTTCTGCCGCGACAGCGGCCACAGGCGGGTGCCGCTGCCGCCGCTCAAGATCACGGGAACGATCATGCGAGTTCTTCCTGGAGCAGTCGCGCCTGCACGCCGAATCGGACGGCGGCTTTCGCGAGAATCGAATCGAAGGTGACGAGGGCGAGTCCCTGCCGGGCCGCCATCGCCAGATGCAGCGCGTCGCCGGCACGCAGGCCGCTGGCTGGATCGGCGATCAGCCGGGCCGCGAGCGCGAAATCGGCTTCCTCGACGCTGACGCGCCGGCAGGCCTGCTCGATGGCGGCGCTGAACAGCGTCATCACCTCGGCCGCCTGCGCGGCATCGAGGTTGCCGACGCGCTGCTTCATCGACAGCGCGCTGGCGAATTCGGCCTGCACCCAGCCGCTGACGTGCAGGGCACCGGCGGCCTGCTTTTCCAGCCAGGCCTGGGCTCGCACAGTGAACGCTTCGCGGCACAGCGCAGCGACCCAGACGCTGGTGTCGATGTAGACCATGGTCGGGACTAGAAGCGCGCGTCGTCGCGGAGCTCGCGGATCAGCGCCGACGCCGGCGCCTGTTCGGCCTGTGCCGCCGTCGCTCGACGGAACGCCGCCACGTCCACACGCCGCGCCTTGTCGCGCACCTGCTGGATGCGCGCGACCGGCTTGCCGTGGCGGGTGATCACCACCTCGTCGCCGTGCGTCACGCGCTCGGTGAGCTCGGACAGACGCGCCTTGGCTTCCGCGAGATTGAGGGTGAGCGTGCTCATGGCGCCGATTGTGACCATAAATGTGGTCACCAGCAAGGCGCCGACGGCGCGGCCCGTCGCGAAGGCTCGATAGCGCCCGTCCACCTGGCCACCACGACCGCCTTCGACGCAGCCGCTAGAATCAGCGGCCCGCTGCGCTCGGCAGCACCCCTTCCCATCGACGCATACCCCATGAAAATCCTCGTCGCCTACAAGCGGGTGGTGGACTACAACGTCCGCATCCAGGTCAAGCCGGACGGTTCCGGCGTCGTCACCGACGGCGTCAAGCTCTCGCCGAACCCCTTCGACGACATCGCGCTCGAAGAAGCCCTGCGCCTGCGCGAAAAGGGCATCGCCTCGGAAGTGATCGTCGCGACCATCGCGCCGGCCGACGCCCAGGCGCATCTGCGCAACGGCCTGGCGATGGGTGCGAACCGCGCCGTCCACATCGTCACCGACGCGGCCGTGCAGCCGCTCACCGCCGCGCGCGCCCTGCTCAAGCTGGTCGAGAAGGAGCAACCCGGCATCGTCCTCCTCGGCAAGCAGGCCATCGACGACGACTCGAGCCAGACCGGCCAGATGCTGGCCACCCTGTGGGGCCGCCCGCAGGCCACGTTCGCGTCGAAGGTCGAGGTTGCGGGCGAGGTCGCCACCGTCACGCGCGAAGTCGATGCCGGCCTCGAGACGCTCGAGGTCGACCTGCCCGCCGTCATCACTACCGACCTGCGCTTGAACGAGCCGCGCTTCATCAAGCTGCCGGACATCATGAAGGCCAAGAGCAAGCCGCTCGAAACCCTGCCGCTCGCCGACCTCGGCGTCGAGGCCGCGGATTTCCTCGCAACCACGCACTACGCCCCGCCGCCGAAGCGCACCAAGGGCGTGATGGTGAAGGACGTCGCCGAACTGGTGGCGCTGTTGAAGCAGAAGGGCCTGGCCTGAATACGGCGATGACTGGAGACGAATGACCATGACCAAGATCCTGATCGTCGCCGAGCACCTCGACGGCAAGCTGAACCCCGCCACCGCGCGCTGCGTCACCGCCGCCGCGAAGATCGGCGGCGAGATCCACGTGGCCGTGCTGGCTGCCGAGCCGGCCGGCATCGCCGCCGAGGCCGCGCAGATCGCCGGCGTGGCGAAAGTCATCACCGTGACGCGCGCCGAGAACGCGCACGCGCTGGCTGCGGTACTCGCCCCGCAGATCGCCAAGCTCGCCGCCGGCTACTCGCACGTGCTGCTGCCCTCGACCACGTTTGGCAAAGATATCGCGCCCTGCGTCGCCGCGCTGCTCGGCGTGGCGCAGGTCTCCGACCTGATGGCCGTCGACGGCCCGCACGCCTTCAAGCGCCCGATCTACGCCGGCAACGCCATCATCTCGGTGTCCGCGCCCGCCGACCGCGCCGTCGTCGCCACCGTGCGCCCGGCGTCGTGGCCCGCGACCGGCAACGGCGGCAGCGCCGCGATCGAAGCCGTGACGGTCGACGTCGCGCTGCCGACGCACACCCGCTTCAAGGACCTGCAGAGCGGCAAGAGCGACCGCCCGGACCTGCAGAGCGCGTCGAAAGTGGTCTCTGGCGGCCGCGCGCTGGGTTCGGCCGATGCGTTCAAGATCATCTACTCGCTCGCCGACAAACTGGGCGCGGGCGTCGGCGCCTCGCGCGCCGCGGTGGACGCCGGCTACGTGCCGAACGACATGCAGGTCGGCCAGACCGGCAAGATCATCGCGCCGGAGCTCTACGTCGCCATCGGCATCTCGGGCGCCATCCAGCACCTGACGGGCATCAAGGACGCCGGCACCATCGTCGCGATCAACAAGGACGGCGACGCGCCGATCTTCGAGATCGCCGACATCGGTCTCGTCGGCGACCTGTTCACGCTGGTGCCGGAGCTCGAGAAGGCGCTGGGCTGACCCCCGCTTCCGGGTCGCCACACGGCGGCGACCCGTCCCCCGAGGAGTGGTGGCATGAACGTTCTGGTGACCGGCGGCGCCGGCTATATCGGCTCGCACACCGTCGTCGAGTTGGTCGCGGCCGGCTTCGACGTCCACATCGTCGACAACTTCTGCAACAGCGAGCGCTGGATCCTCGATCGGCTCGAAACGCTGTGCGGCAAGCGAATTCCGCACACCGAACTCGATCTGCTCGACGAACCCGCGCTGCAGGCCTGCTTCGCGGCTGTGAAGCCCGACGCGGTGATCCACTTCGCCGCGCTGAAGGCCGTCGGCGAGAGCGTGCAGCAGCCGCTGCGCTACCACCGCAACAACGTCGGCGGCACGCTGGCCCTGCTGCAGGCCATGCAGGACCACGGTTGCCACCACCTGGTGTTCAGCAGCTCGGCCACTGTTTACGGCAACCCCGAGCGCTGCCCGATCCGCGAGGACGCGCCGCTCGGCGCCACGAACCCCTACGGCCAGACCAAGCTGGTCATGGAGCACGTGATCCGCGACCTGCTGGCCGCACCCGGCAGCCCGCTGAGGGCGGCGATCCTGCGCTACTTCAACCCGGCCGGTGCGCACGAGAGCGGCCTGATCGGCGAGCTGCCCCGCGGCGTGCCGAACAACCTCGTGCCCTTCGTGGCCCAGACCGCCGCCGGCTTGCGCGCCGAGATCAGCGTCTTTGGCGACGACTACCCCACGCGCGACGGCACCGGCGTGCGCGACTACATCCACGTGGTCGACCTGGCGCAGGCCCATGTCGCCGCGCTGCGCGCCCTGCGCGACGGCAAGGCCAACGAGATCACGGTGAACCTCGGCACCGGCAACGGCTTCTCCGTACTGGAAGTGATCGAGGCCTTCGGCCGCGCGGTCGGCAAGCCCATTCCGCATAAGCGCGTTGCGCGCCGCGCGGGCGACGCGGCCGAGTGCTGGGCCGACCCGTCGTTGGCCCAGACGGTGCTGGGCTGGAAGGCCAGCCGCGGCATCGACGCGATGTGCGCCGATGCGTGGCGGTGGCAGCAGGGGCTGGCGGGCTGATCAGCCCGCCAGCACCACGCCCGTCTTCGCCGCCACCTCGTCATGCGAGACGCCCGGCGCCAGCTCGGCCACCTTGAGCCCCTGCTGCGTCACGTCGAACACGCCCAGCTCGGTGATGATGCGGTTGACCACGCCGACGCCGGTCAGCGGCAGCGTGCAAGCGGGCACGATCTTGTGCTCGCCGCCCTTCGCGGTGTGTTCCATCAGCACGACCACGCGCTTGACGCCGGCCACGAGATCCATCGCGCCGCCCATGCCCTTCACCATCTTGCCGGGCACCATCCAGTTGGCGAGATCGCCCGTATCGGTGACCTGCATGGCGCCGAGGATGGCGAGGTCGATGTGACCGCCGCGGATCATCGCGAAGCTGTCGTGGCTGCCGAAGAAGCTGGCGCCCGCGCGCGCCGTCACCGTCTGCTTGCCGGCGTTGATGAGGTCGGCGTCGACTTCCGATTCGGTGGGGAACGGGCCGATGCCGAGCAGGCCGTTCTCGCTTTGCAGCCACACGTCCATGCCGTCGGGGATGTGGTTGGCCACCAGCGTCGGCAGGCCGATGCCGAGGTTCACGTAGGCGCCGTCGGTGAGTTCGCGTGCGGCGCGCTGCGCCATCTCGTCGCGGGTCCAGGCCATCACTTCACTCCTTCGCGAACGGTGCGCTGCTCGATGCGCTTCTCGGGCGCGGCGTTGACGACGATGCGGTCGACGTAGATGCCGGGCAGGTGCACGTGGTCCGGGTCGATCGCACCGACCTCGACCAGCTCCTCCACTTCGGCCACGCAGACCTTGCCGGCCATCGCGCAGGCCGGGTTGAAGTTGCGCGAGGTCTTGCGGAACACGAGGTTGCCGGCGGCGTCGGCCTTCCACGCCTTCACCAGCGACACGTCGGCGTGCAGCGCGGTTTCCATCACGTACCAGTGCTCGCCGAACTGACGCGTTTCCTTGCCCTCGGCGACGATCGTGCCGTAGCCCGTGCGCACGTAGAACGCAGGAATCCCCGCGCCACCGGCGCGCAGCCGCTCGGCAAGCGTGCCTTGCGGGTTGAACTCGAGCTCCAGCTCGCCGGCGAGGTACTGGCGCTCGAACTCCTTGTTCTCGCCGACGTAGCTCGAGATCATCTTGCGGATCTGCCGCGTGGCGAGCAGCTGGCCGAGGCCGAAGCCGTCGACGCCGGCGTTGTTGGAGATCGCGGTGAGGTTCCTGGCGCCCGAATCGCGCAGTGCGGCGATTAGCGCCTCGGGAATGCCGCAGAGGCCGAAACCCCCGACCGCGAGGGTCTGGCCGTCAGCGACGAGGCCGGAAAGCGCAGCGGAAGCGTTGGCGTACAGCTTCTTGAAGTCGGTCATTCAGATGCACCACCTAGGATGTGAAACCAAGGTCGGCAAGCCCTAGCCGACTTCATTGAGCGTATAGGAGATCGACCAGCCGCCAAACATCCCGAAAGTATGACCTTCACCCGGGAATCGATCCCGAAAAGGAATCCCACGTACGTCTCTCAAGAGCTCGATTCTGTGCTCGCAACAACTCAGCAGCGAGCGAAGGGTTAGAAAGAACAAGCCTTATGAGGTTCGCGAACCCTGCCGCTCCCTCGCTGACATCGACCAAAACATCCGAATCAAGAAAGTCCGAAACCCCGCCGATGGATGAAGCAACGATTGGAAGCTGGGACTGTGCTGCATCGAGGAGAATGGTTGGCATCCCATCCCACGCAGATGTGTATACGAAAACTCCATGCGCGCCGGTCAGGAGTTCTGCAAATGAGTCGAACTGACCGTGCAAAGTCACGTTGGGCAATCGACTGAGCGCCACCAGGGATGAACCATGCCCGGGAACGACAGACGATCCATGAACATCCCAGTGAAGTTCAGGCGTCAACTTCGCGATCTCCGCGACCAAGTCAAGTCGCTTTTGCCTGTCGAATCGTCCGGCCCAAAGAACCCGCTGGCCCAGCGGGTGGCGAATCAGGGGCGTAACGGAGGCAGGCGCGGGAAACTCAACAACCGAGAAAAGTGATGCCGAGATCCCATGCCTTCTCTGCCAAACCACGGGAGCGCGCCGATTGTCGACCAAGACACCATCGAGCCAAGGGCTGCAATCGAGAAGATGCGACTCGGCGTAGCCAGTAGGCACACCAGTCTCGTCGAGCTCGTCGCAGAAGAGTGATGCATAGATTCTCGAACCAGCTCGAATGGATCGACCATGCTTCCTTATCGCCGACCACCCATGTTTCGAGCCAACAACGTGCACGACCCTGGGCGCAAGCTGCACGAGCAGTCGCGAAAGGACTTCCACGCTGTCATCGCGATCGAAATGCAGCGATGCCAAAAAGCTCCCGATCTCAAGGAACTGAGCGCCCTGAGGAAGTCGATCACTCCAGGGCGAATTGCTGGGCTCAGTCGCGAGCACCAAGACACGCTGGGCGCGATCCACAGCAAGCGCTCGAGCCAAAGCGATGGCCCATCGGTCAGCACCGCCGGGCTTCAACCAAGGCACCACAATGACCGCATCGACCGGACCTCGAACCGCCCTCAGGATGTCGAAGTACACCTCGCCGGCATAGGCTCGATCGACCGGAGGGTGATAGGTTGAGAAGCCGCGCCGAAACAACACCGAAGGACTCAATCCCGCATCGAATTCGCGAGCCATTGACGTTAGCTCGGGGGCCAACCATTCAGGCAACGGCTCACGAGGAAAAGAAATCGGTGGCCGCCTAACCAGCAACTCATCTGGAACCCACGCCGGAATGAACTGCGGAAAGATGAAGCGAAGGCCAGAGAGCAGAGGGCGCTTGAGCGCAAGTTGTGCCCGAGGAGGAAGCATGCCGAGAACGCGACGGTCTATCCCATCAACAAGGCGGCGGACGGCCAGCTTCCAGTTCATGGCAATTCGAAGAATCGCGATGGGGCGGGCATGGCAAAGTGCCGCTTGTGATCATTGTTCATCGAACCTTCGGACTTGAGGCGAACGCAGTGCAGAGTCCCAGGAGCGATCCGATGCGCACATCCCCCAGCGAGCGTATCGCAATGCCAAAGCCAATCCTCATGACCGAATCCCATCGAAGCCACATCGGAGCGGCGGTACGGGAACTGCGAGCGGATGTCGCGGTGCGCGAAGCTGCAGGAGTTCCAGGGGTTTGCTACAAGAAGCATCCCTCTTCTGAAGGGGATGTCGTCGTCGCCGTACTGGCGATGCACCATTGTTGACCCACCAAAGCCGATCACCCACTCGGGGTGGATGATCGGCCGCCCCAAGCCAGAACGCCCTGTAGTGACGGACGCAGTGATCCACGACTCAGAAACGTAGTCGTCACCGTCAAGAACACCGATCCACTCCGCAGACGACATGGCCGCAGCGCGGTTTCTGGCCTCGCCGACATCTCCCTCATCCAAATGGATCACTTGATCACCATCCGCCATGCACGGCAGATTCGATGCAACTCGATCCGTCTCAGGAGTCGCGCGGTCCAAAACAACGATGGCCTGTGTCGACAGGCCATGAGCAACCGAAGCAGCGCGGGCACGGAGAAGCGAGAGCCAAGACTTCTGTAGAAGCCCCCCCTCCGCATGCGCCGTCAGGACTACGCAAGCATCAAACATCTTGACCTTCGATCAGGGCGGTGATTTCGGAACCACATGGGCCAGTGTTGCGCGAATGCCGACGTCAAAACTCGTTGTCGCAGTCCAATTCAAGCAAACTGCCGCACGACTGCAGTCGAGGACGATTCGCGGCACATCTGACGGGGATGCGGGCCCGAAATTCATCTCCGTAGCAACACCCATCGCACCGGCGACAGCCTCGATAACCTCCCGAACGCTAAGGCCCACCCCGCTTCCAACATTCATGGCCCCGCATGCCGGCGAGGTCACCGCCGCGGCAACAGCCATTGCGAGGTCCCCGATGTATACGTAATCCCTGACCGCAGACCCATCGCCACGCACATCAATCGGCATGCCCTGACGAAGCCGATGGATGGCCGTTCCAACCAAGCCCTGGACGCCGGAAGCGGCCTGTCTCGGCCCGTAGGGATTCGACGCTCTCAAGGCCAAGAACGAAAACCCATGGACGTTCGAAAACACCCGGAGGTAGTGCTCACAGGCGAGCTTCACGACGCCATATCCCGAAATCGGGTGGCAAGGATGGTCCTCGTCGACCAGCGCCGAGCCGCTCACGCCATACACCGTGCCACCCGACGACATGTAGACAATGCGGCGAACACCATGCCGGACCATTCCGAGCACTACGCGCAAGGTCCCGACCAGATTCTGTTCGACATCGCCGACGGGATCCCTCATGGAAATCGGGGGAACGGATGTCGATGCTGCATGCACGACGCAGTCGACGCCGGCGAGCACACCATCCAACGCCGCTTCATCCAGGAAGGAGCCCCGCACGTAAGTCACACCGGACCAATCAAGGTCAGGCCGCTGCTCCCCAATATCCAAGACGACCACGTGATGGCCGGCTGCGCGCAGCGCCTCGACGACATGCGACCCGATGAAACCGTTTCCGCCCGTCAGCAACACCCTCATGCGCCCCCCCTCCCGGCTTGGCTTGCACGATGGAAGTAGCCTTCAATCGAGGCCAGTCGTTCGACAAAATGCGCCCAGCGACGCGTATCGGCGAGGCGATCCCACTGCTTCTTCCGAAGGGACTGCCGAAGATCGAAGGAAGATCGCATCAACTCGAGCCGCGACCTGAAGGCGTCCACATCGTCGAACCGCTCGACAAGATCCTCACGATCGCAAAAGTCGGGAATGCCACCCACCATCGGCGCACAGATCGGCAGGCCTGCAGCGGCCACGTCAAAAAGGATGGTGGGCACGCCTTCCCAAGCCGAGGTATGCAAGTAGGCGAAGTGGTCGGTCGAAACCACGTCTTCCAAGCGCGAAAACGCGCCGTGCATCGTGACGTTGGGCAACGCCTGCAGTCTCGCGATGGCAGGGTCCGCCGGACCCATGACGCGGTCCCCCCAAACATCGAATTGACAGTCCGGCATGGCTTCGGCGATCGCCGCCAGTACGTCGGGGCGCTTTTGCCGGTCGAGTCTTCCAGCCCACAGCACACGGGATGGCGAGGCCCCGGCGTCCACCGTACTCAAGGGCGGAATGGGCCGGTCATAAGGGAAGGGCAGTACGGTGAATCGAGAAGCATCGATACCCAAATCCCGCGCCCAGACTTTCGGCGCTTCGCTGTTGTCAGTGAATACCTGCGCCATCCATCTCAACGTCGTACGCAAGTAGTCCCGCGCATAGCCAACGGGGACCATACGACTCGTGTAGTCATCGCAGAACAGCGATGCATAAAGTGTCGACGCTTGCGAAAGTGCGAGGCCGTGCCGCGCGATGCACTCCCAACCCACCCTCGAATTGATCACATGTATCGTCTGGGGCGCCAATTGCACCAGAAGCCGGATCGCGACGACGACCTGCTTGTTGAAGTCGAGACCGCGAGTCGCCTTGCCGAATTCGACAAAACGCACTCCCGGGGGCAGTTTTTCCGCCCAAGGAGACTCGGCGTCCTCGGTGGCGATCACGAGGACACTGGCACCTGGATTCGCCTCGGCAATGGCGCGGACATGGTAGATGGCCCCGCGATCCGCCCCTCCAGCCTTGAGCCAAGGCACCATGATGATGTGACTGGGCGAAGCGGCGCCGATGGCATTGATCAGCGTTCGATACGCGCAACCAGGCGCAGAATCAACGGGAACGGAATAGAACTGGAATCGATCAACGGAGTCATTCGCGGGGAGGAGCTCGGGCTCGATGTACGCGAGCGCCTTGAGCTCCTCCGCCACCCAACCCGGCATCGCCGGCGGGGTCCATACGCTCGCTGGCGCAATCGCGCCCTGCGACGGCGTCGAACTGAACTCCAGTCGGTTTGCGACCGATCGGAGTAAGCGAGCAATACGGCCCGTCACGCGCCGCGAGAATTCAGAGGACATGCCCCACCTCCCTGGAAGCCCAGAGGCTGTCGACCTGGAATAGACGTGTTGGTGGCATCACGGAGCGGAGACCGTGACTCGTCTCATTCAGTGAACCCTGAAGCTTGCGGCGATATACATACACCGACCCCCAAGCCAGCCTGTGCACAGACCCCCTGGAAATCGTCTCGCAGTTCCAGTGCCAGTCCTCATACCCGAAACCAGAAACCTTAGGCATGCATGCACGATAGGGAGTGGATTCAAAAACCGACCGATGAGCAAAGGCTGCAATGATCCAGGGATTGATCGTCAACAGGGAATCCGCGTCAAAGTATTGGCCGGCCTGATCGACTTGCCAGTTGAACGCGTTGAACATCCCGAAACTAACCACGACCTCAGGGTGAAGTACGACATTGGGATCAAGTCGTGCCGCTTCGATCAGATGGCATGTGAAATAACGGCGCGAGATCAGGTCGTCGCCATCCAAGGTACAAATGTAATCTCCTGTTGTTGCTGCTACGCCTGAATTTCGGGCAAGAGCAGGGTCACCATGGGTAGTTTCCAAGAACGTTTCAGACCCATCAAGCATTGGATGGGACATGGCGACAGCCTTCGTCTGCGGGTCCGCGTTGTCCAAGACAAACACAAACTGCACATGAAAGCCCTCATCCCGAGCAAACCTGCGGGACTGGAGATAGGAATTCAATGCGGTATGCGCCAACACACCCTCGTTGTGCAGGGTGACGATGGCACTCAAATGGGGAGTCATGTTCCGTCTCCGACTTTCTTGACGTCCGTTGTGGGTAGCAACCTAAGCCATCGCGCAAACCGAACGGTACGCGAGGCCTCAAGATCATGCAGCTTCGATAGGGCCAGCGTTGCTCGACCCGTTTCAACCGCGAGTTCCGCCTCGCGACACTGTCTCTGTCCCGTTTCGGCATCCAGCGCCGCCTGCAACGACGTGCGCTGGCCTTCCAGCCACGCCACCGCCGCTTCGCGTTCCGCAACATGCTCGCGCAGCGCCTGCTCCGCCGCGTCCTTCTCCGACAGCGCCGCCTGCAACGACGTGCGCTGGCCTTCCAGCCACGCCATCGCCGCCTCGCGTTCCGCCACATGCTCGCGCAGCGCCTGCTCCGCCGCATCCTTCTCTGACAGCGCCGCCTGCAACGACG